>Ga0307515_10005238_pt1 | contig 26360 bp, 32 predicted proteins | sample 17_EM_MG_FD_194513 | JGI IMG/M metagenome (GOLD analysis project Ga0307515, IMG submission 194513) | Populus trichocarpa ectomycorrhiza microbial communities from riparian zone in the Pacific Northwest, United States - 17_EM | ecosystem: Host-associated > Plants > Roots > Unclassified | place... | reverse complement strand
TCATCGGCCGACATCCATTGATGATTTGCGAGTCATCATACATAATAGATATTCAGTTATAATAAGTACATTTCTCCACTATCTTGACTGTGAAGCAAGATCCTTCAACATCTGCTCGATCCGAACCTGAATTCTTACTACTGATTGAGAGTCTAGAAATATAGATAAATCTATTTATATCTTGTACCGTGCGCTCTACAGTTACAGTATATGTATTAATAGTAACCGCCCGATGTCGGCCGGTGACGGTGGATGACGGCCGATGACGGTATTTTTGCCGTCCCCGGCCTTGGCACCGTCCCGTCCGTCCTGCAGATATTGCAGACGGACGGGACGGTTGACAACACTGCCGGACGGTCCCAGTCTGAGGTAGGGCTCGGTCCGGTCCGGTCCAAAAGCAAGGTCAGACTAGACTGGACTAGACCGGGACCAGGCCAGCCCGGACTAGTTCTCCCTCGGACTGCTAGTTCTCCCTCGGACTGGTGGAATCATTGGCCGGTATATTGATTTACAGCTATCGACCTGACCGGTCTGTAGATACCTACAGACCACAGTGCTGGGTTGTTCATTGGAAATGGCTGCTCCTCACATTACTGTACCAGCGCGAAACTTTGGACGTCAGGAAGCAACTGTAGGACTTGTCCAAGAGCACTGACTTTCGGATCTTACCTCTATATATTTATAAAAAACTTTCTGTCCACATCTCCCGGATAACCGCCAGATATCTTCAGATGTCTGCAAATATCTTCGCTAAGGCAGATCCAGGCTTCCCAATAGTCCGTCCCGTCCGGGCAACATTCTGCCCGGGACTGGACTATGATTTTCGGGGCGGAGAATTCTGGACCGTGTAAGACTAGGGCAAATGATTCTTGGACTATATACCTACAGGGCCCTGTAGTCTCTATGACGGCATAGAATACAGAAGTCAACGGTGGCGGTGGAAATTATGTTATTTTATACCATGCAGACCCTCTACAGGTACTGCGGCGCCTGCTGCCGCTTGTTTCAAGGCTCACCACTACCATTTCACAACATCATGGCACCAGCCGCAGCTAATTGTAAGGCCAACCACCGCAACCACCACCGGGATGACCACCGGATGCCTTGTTCCAGTAGCCGCTAGTCCGCTGTAGGTACTTCTACGGGCCCTAGGGCAGCCGACATCAGCCCCGGACGGACTAGTTCTCCGAAATCATGCCCCGGGACGGGACGGCGACGTCGGGCCCCGAAAGACTACAGTCGCCCCGGACCGTTGGGAAGCCTGGGCAGATCCCATATTCATCTGCAGATATCTAGGCTGTTTGACTTTTGGTATAATCGGTTTATGCCAAGGGCGGCTTTGTGTTGGATCATGAGCTGGCGAACGTTAGTAGACTTACCTTACGGGCTAATACTCGGAAACCGGTTTGGGTTTACATCGCGATGGAGGTAATTGCCTGAAACGGTCCTACACAAAAAATCTCCTCCGCATTTCGCTGACGAACTACGATCCCAGATACCTACACCGAAATCTCGTAGCCAGTATATTCAACCGTCCCGTCTGTCCGTCCGGGATCACTCAGGACGGGCGCGGACGGATAGGACTGCTGAGGACACCACATTGCCATCACGGGTCGTTCCCAGCAGCCCCGGCAGTCCCCAGTAGATATCCATTAACAATGAAATTCACAACGAGATGAATCATACCGAACTTCAGATTTACACACAATATGTACTGCAAAGTCTATCCATTACCATTGGTTCACTCATCTCTAGTCTCATAGAACACCTAAATGCCTGATGTCCGCTGAAGACAGTGAAGGTCAGCTGGGGACGGAGGATGTCAGTGTTTTCGCCATCCCCGGCGGCCCCCGCCCGTCATGCCGTCCTCGTCGAGTAAGGACGAGACAGACGGCCTTAGCGCCGTCCCATCCGTCCTAAAGAAATTTCGGACGCACCACCGTCCCCGGCCATCGGACGAGACGGTTGAGAACGCTGCGTGTAGCACCCAACCCTTCTTACCATCTCAATACATCAGCGTTGCATCCCTCCCGGTTTTTACCAGACTTTCTTCCTCAGAATCCAATAAAGAAGCAAACCTGGTACCATATCCCGGTCCATTGGGTTCTAAATATCTTGGCACAGCCCGGCTGGATCTGACTGGACTACAGATCTGTAGATTGCCCGGAGGTCGATCTGACTAGTTGGGATCACTGAGCCTGAACCAGTCAGAAACAGGCATCTCAACGGTCCGTCCCGTCCGAGCAATATTTAGCCCCGAACAGACTAAGCTACAGAACTAATGTCTGAGACGGGACGGTGATGTCGGGCCCCGAAAGATTGTAGTCGCCCCGAACCATTGAAACCCCTGACTACAATAAAAATGATTTCACAGTAATGTGTCAGGTGCAAATTGAAGCGAATTCTGTTGCGAATTTTTCTAGTCCCTCAAGTGAATTCTTAAAACCGAGTTTGAATTCGAATTACTAATACGCAAATATTGTTATTCGGCATTCAGGAATGGAATATAGGGACTAACGAAAATGCAAGCCCTGGAGATGATAAGTAGCTGTTCCAAATGTCGACGTCTGGGTCATTGTTCTCTCATTTTGAACGGTCCTTTCATGTCAACGAACCACAGTTCCAACAAGCCCCAACAAGACATAATTCAGCTTGAAGCCCATTTCTTGCACATAAGAAATTGACAGCTTATAAACCTCCCCTACACTTGCCCTCTCACCATTATCCATCATCTCATCCAACCACCCACCCACGTCCACTCCAGCGATTTTATATCTTCTTCATAACTATCAACTTTCCTTTTAATCCACATTCCATACCACAATAACTATTTGCACCACATCGCACTCTCATCTCCCGAATTCGAAATGGGGAGCGCCAGACCACTGCTCTAAATGTAACAAATGTCTGCACAGTGTTCCGAAGCGGCCAGTCCGGCCAGATTCACCGTTAATCTGGACCGGACTATAAAATAGGCGGCCAGTAGATTACTGACCCAGGCCGGTCACAGATATGGTGGACAAAGATCTGACCGGACTGCAGATATCTGGCGGCCGATGGTCATAAATCATGATATAAATAAACAAGGCGAAAGCCGCCAGATATCTGCCAGTTTATGCAGATTATATGCAGAGTGATGTAGGCCAGTCAAAAGCCATCAGATATCTGCAGGTATATGCAGGTATATGCAGAGAAATGTAGGCCAGTCAAAGGCCGTCAGATATCTGCAGGTGTTGTGACTGCTCTGTTGTGCTGAATCTCTCTCTATTGACCTAAACTCACTGACTGTCACTTTTAGTCTAATTGACATGTACATAAGAACTAAAGTGCATCAACATCACACAAAAAAGTTTTGATGAAACGCAAACAGCGTGATAAATCGACAACAACGATAGCAACTACGCAACGGACAGCTGCAAACTATTCTGGATGTCGCCTCTACCCCAGAGCAAGCGTTCCAGCACCGGCGAGACCACAGGAGGAGTGCGTGCACAAGAACCCGCACAATTGATTGGAGTGGGGTGAAGTCTTGGCAGTAAACACGATTGCCCGACCCGTCAGCCAACCAACAAGCCACGATGAGGCCTACCCTAGAAAGCGAGGTGTGCCTCACTGGACTGATGTCCAAAGCCGGAGTAATCGGGAGAACACAACAGAATCAGGAGATGGGAGGAGCGACGCGCTTATAGGTGTGTTGATGGAGATAATGGCGACTGCGCCGATACCCGTCGCCGCCGAGCACACACGCACAACAATTGCTGAGCCGATGGAGAGAAACGCCCAGGGAAAGCGGAGCAGAAGGAATGGGGCTCAGGTGCCCGCCAAGGCCCCCAGCGATGTAAGGAGCCGCATGGCAAGGACGATGCGACGGGAAGCACAGGCGCTAACGCACCTGCACCAGACCTTTGGACGCATGACAAACCTGCTGGAGGCACCGGCAGCCCGTGGGGAGGCACAGCGGCGAGGACTGATGACATGGATGCAAGAGAGAGAGCACATATGTGATACCCGCCATGAGGATGACAGGCTGTGGGGGGCGGGCATCACTGACACCCTCACAAAGGTCATGAATAGAGCACCACCAGCCCAGCAAGCGAGTGAGAAAGAGAGAGACAAAAGTGCAAGGATGGACGGTAGAGGGCTAGAGGCCTCGCAGCATGCAGATACAATGCAGGAAGGAGGCCCAGAGAATCACCAACAGCTGCAGCAGCAACCGAAGCGCAAACTGCAGCTCAAACTGCAGCCTAAATAACAGCACGAAGACAAACCAAAGACAACGCCCACACTCGCTAGACGGTGGGAGACAGTCACACCCCAAGCCCACAGTCAGGGGGCACCTGTTGGCCCAGGCCCTTCCACGACTGCCGGATCGAGCATGGCAGAGAAACACTTGATAATAAACAGAGACGAGGGTGCATAGCACGCCAAACAAATTGACACGCAAATAGAATGGGCTATAAACAGAACGCTGATCCACCAGATGGCACCGGCTCACATTGGGATAATGCACACCAAAAGGAACGCTAGGGGTACGATTACAGGGATTCCTCACCAGCACGCGACATCGGCGATGGCAGTAATCTACCGGGATGTCATCATCACCGCCATGCGCAAAGTAGAGATGGGAGCGATTGACGTTGATAAACTCGAGTGCTGGGAGCGGCTCAAGGTCCATGCTGTACGACTCATCAGATACATGGCAAAAGGCACAGAGGGCCTGCAAAGATGCGGGATGGAATCCACACTGAGAATGAAGAGATAACTGTCCCGGCTCAGGTACGGTGGCTGGCGAGCCCCCACAGCATCAAGGACAGAAGGTAGAAGGGGGAGATTTCCGCATGGTCATTGGCCTTCTTAGTAAATTGGAGCAAGGTGGTGAGAAGACAGGTCAAGGAAGGTATCAAGGTGGCGGGAGTTTAGTACCGAGTCCCACGGTTCACGAATGCAGCACCTGACAGCAGGTCTCATCACCGCTGCGGATGGGCCAACAAAGAGAGCAAGTGCAGGAGCACGCCCATGTGCAGTTACTGCTCAGGGCCGCACTGCACCAGGGACCATCAGTGTAATGTCGTGGGGTGCACTGCAAAGCAGGGCGCAATCTGTAGCCACACACAAGAGAAATACCCCAACTGCAGAGGTAACCACATCGCATTCATCAGTAGGTGTGCAAAGAAGACAGAAGTCACGAGAGCGGCATGCGAGAAGAGGAGTAGAGAACCCACATGACGGACGATGAGGGTCGGGCGAGCAGCCACAGGAACAAACAGGATCACGCTCGGCTGGCGGACTGAGGCTGTGGTAGGAGGAAACAGAGGTCGGAGTGAAGAGGAGATGTTGGACACAATGGTGGAAGATGCAGGGGAAGAGGATATTACAATGGGCGAGAGCGCAACAGCGACAACAACGGCAATTTTTACGATTACAGCAACCAGCATTGAACCTGAATTTGAATCAGGAGCTCGAGCAGCGGCCAAAGATTAGAGCGATCAAGCACGACTGCACCAGGTCGTGCGTAGGGACATTGGCCGCGCTTGAGACGGCAGTCAAACGGGAAGCAAACTTGGTATGTCTGTAGAAACCACAGAGAGAGAGAGGAGTCAGAATCAGTCAACCAGGTTACGATATTCGAAAAACAGAGGGACTCTCGACAGCGCTTCATTAAGGGAGCAGCTGTGCAACCAATGAACATACCATCTTGAACAAGAACACCGTCGGCCACCTAATTGTGGTCGACATTAAAAGAAGGGAAGTGAAGATGACAACAATTGAGAACATCAACGATCAGTGGGAAGGGGAGACACAAGAGAGACCAGTGAGGAGACTGAACGGGCAGAGAACAATTCGGCAAGGGGGAGGTGGTACGGTGCTCACGGGAGACTTCACCACACGCAGCCAACGCTGGGTCCCGAGATGCACGGAACAGTGGGATGCCACATACTGTCAAGAAATTATAGATCAGCATAGGCTGGTAATTGGAATGACAACCGGTGCACTGACTACTGGACGAAGCACGACAGCATGGGCGAATCTATCATATACTTGACCCTGGGTAACCAACTATTAAGCAAATGCATGATTCTGGATGGGAGCCGAGCCACAGGGTCATATCACGAGATCACAGAGTGGGAATTGGAAATGGAGAAGCTGGCGGAAGCAGGGGGCACACAAGTTGTAGGGTGGAATCTAGCAGCCATGTCACAAGAGGATGTGGAGGTGGCGAGTGTTAGGAACTATTCCGGGTTAGTGTTCGAACTGGAACCGAACTGTGGCAACTGGTCTTACCATACGAAAACCCGGCCCGTTGCAATTGGGCCGGTTTTACCACCAAAATCCCGGCATTTCAACTTCACAATTATGGCCCCAATTAAGTATTGCAGTTTTGATCATATAACAACTTAATCAATAAGTAGATTGTGCAGTGTTAGTCACTCTTTCACCTACTGCTTCCAGATTGGCGATAAGAGAAGTATTCATTGAGTCGCGATCGAAACCCCCCGAATTTCCATCTAAATCCGCCCTTATTTCACAACCACTCAATGAATATCAGTCGGATTCAAAATTGGAATGCAGCAGTCGCAAGAGCGGATTAAACTGAACAATTTACATATTGACCAACTCATGATGCGATCAGAACTCAAATACGTAACTGGAACCCCAGCTGCAGGAACCATATAGTTGGAACCGCGATCCTGTTCCAACCTGGGCAAAAACCCACAGTGCTATGTCCAGTCTGGGTAACAAACCCGCCAAGACACAGCGGGTCGTGTTGCATGTCGGTTCCTAACCCTGCCCGCGGCCTCCCTTCCAGTTCCAACCCAGACAGAAGCTGGGTAACCCGGAACCATTGCTAACACTAGAGGTAGCTGAGGAGCTCTGGAGAGAGCAGGCAAAGTAAAGGGCACACCTGGGAGCGGAGAGCACAGGGGACGAGGTCGAGAGCGAGGAAGAGTGGTGCCAGGATGCACTGAGCACTGTACTTTACGCCACTGCTAAGAAAATCACAATCAGCACGCACTCAAAAAGATAGTGGAATGGCTTGATTAAGGAGAAGAGAAGTCAACTTGTGAAAGAGAAAAGAAGGAGGCGCAGGTTGGCAGGGACAGCCCATGCCAAGGCCGCATTGCAGATGTCAGTCCAGAGAGCAAAAGACAAGATGTGCAATAAGTAACTGAAAACCCTTACAGGAGACGAGGTCTGGAGAGCAGCGAAGTTTGCCAACCCCCAGGCAGCAATGAACATGGAGGCCTTACTCGATAGAGATGGGAAGTAGGCAAACACAATCTCCAGATAGGAAGTGATACTCAGACGAGAATCGATTCCGTCGAATGAGTATGACCAATACTTCAAACTACCCCCGGCAGGACATGCACACCTGTCCGTCACTGTGCATGCGGCCAAGAGAGACCTATTCTCGCAGTCCATCAAAAAGCCCATCGCCTGGAAAAACTGTCTTTTGGATGTCGACACTTGCTCTAGAAGTGGGACAACGAGACAATTGTCGAGCTGGTGAAGGCAGCCTTCTGGATGGGTCGACACAAAGCAGTATGGAAGCCGGCGAGTGGGGTTGTAATCTGGAAGCTAGGGAAGGACAACTACACACAACCCAAGGCTTGCCGTTCCATCTCCCTGCTGAGCTGCATGGGGAAGGTGGTTGAGACAGTGGTCACAGAGCTAGGGGCGGAAGAGGCTGAGAGAAGAGGGCTGCTGAGCGACGGCAAGTTTGGAAGTGGGAAAAGTCGTTTGGCAATCGACCCGGCGGCAAGCATTGTTGACAAAGCTCATGCAGCCTGGAGAAAAGGCAGTGGTGCCAGGGTGCTTCTGATGGACATCAAGGCAGCTTTCCCGAGTGTGGGGAGTGGGAGGCTGGTCCAAACAATGAAGGGCAAACGGATTGAAGAAGACTATATACGATGGGCAGCAATGGTTCTCTCAGACTGAACTGTTGGAATTGTAATTGATGGTAATATCGTGGAAAGATGGCCGGTGGAAGCAGGAGTACCACAGGGCTCACCAGTGTCTCCAATTCTCTTCCCAATTTACACATCAGGGGTCATAAAATGGGTCGAGAAGAGGGTCTCCAGAATTGAAGTTCTCCAATTAGTGGACAATGTAGGATGGATAGCCACCGGGAGTGACATTAGTCATGTTGTTAGATAACTGGAATCCTCTCCCAGAGCACGCATCAATTGGGCGGGTAATCAGGAGCTGCAAGCTGACACCACAAAAACCGAGGCGGCTCTCTTCACACGCAGATGAGGCAACAAAAAGCACCTTCACACAAATCCAAGAGCAAAGATATGAGGTGGGAACAGCTTGTCAGATTTAAGATGGAAACGACAAGATGGCTGGGAGTGTGGTTGGACGCCCACCTGACCTTCAAGGAGCATCAGAATCGATGCATTAAGAGAGCTAGGGCCACAGAGGCACAACACAGGTCGCTCACACAAACCTATGGAGTTGTACCAGTAGATGCAAGAGCAGTAAACAGTCCCTGCGTCCTGGCCTTCATGTTGTATGGCAGTGAGCTCTGGTGGGATCCGAAGGAACGCAGGTGGTGGGACAACCCTCAGATTCTCCTAAATTCTCAAGCCAGGTCCACCCTGGGCATGCTGCCTACAACACTGAGGGGTGTGGTAATGCGAGACTCAGGACTTTCACAGGCTGCAGCGACCCTCGACGATACACCACAACGGTTCGCGGCGAGGCTAGCAAGGGCCTGAGCAGGCTTCAAGTTGAGGAGCTGTTCGAGTATCCTACGCCCGGTGCACCGGTATGCCCAGTGGCTGAGATAGCGCACGCACACGGCAGGCGAGCAGAGACAATGTGCTGATCAGACCCTGGGGAGAAGGCAGCGGTCAAGACCATCATGCTGGAAGATGACACCGGGGCCAAGAGAGCCACCGAGCTACAGGCGAAGGAGAAGGAAGGATTGTCGTGGTCAGGCACCGCACATGGTGCACAGACGGATTGCGAAATGACGATGAGGGAGTGGGAGCCGCAGAGGTGTGTCTAAATGGAGATGGCTGGACAGGATTCCGAATCTACATGTGCACAGGGTGAATGGAGGTATTCAACATTGAACAATGTGCGTTCGATGTTGCACTTCAGAATTCAGTTGCGAAAGTGCAAGCATTACTAGCAGATGGAATCACGTCAGTGGCGTTCTTCGGTGATTGGCAGGCAGCCATCAGACAGACGATGCACCTAGACCCAGGGCCAGGGCAGCAGCTAGCTAGACCAATTGATGACCATGCTTGGGCCATCCACACCCAGGGAATCGACGTCCTGATCCACTGCATTCCCGGGCACTCAGGCATCCTTGGGAATGAAGTGGCTAACTGTCACGCAAATTAGGTATGACAAGGTTGAGGGTACACAGTACATGAGGCCATATACACTGCATCCACAAATAGAGCCAGACGAATCTTGGAAAGAATGACCGTGGCGATGGCACTGTGGGAGGCTGAGAGGTACTTCAATCACTACGGCTATAGGCTGAAGGGCAAAGTCAGAAGCAAGAGATACGTCTCAATGACAAGCGTGAAGCCACTGGCTGCAAGATTGTATAGACTGAAGAGCGGGCATGCCCTGAGTTGAGCATACCTGCAACGATTTGGGCACCGACAGGACGACATATGCTGGTGGTGCAGCGGGTGAGCAGTACAGGCACGGGAGCATCTCTTCGGCCACTGCAGCCGACAGAAAGCGCATGACACGACAGTCTGGAAGACAGTGTGAATGGCCACCGGCTGGTGAGCCCGCAGATGCCGACATGTGTAGATGACTGAGCTGTTTTCCATGGAGATATGCAACCAAGCGGTGATGGACTTCCTGGCAGCAACTGACGTCGGGAAGTTGCCACCCACGCAAGCAGAGGAGCCTACGCTGGAGGAGAGCAGGCAGGAGCAGCCCCAGCAGAAGCAGCACTGGCAGGAGTAGCGCGGGCAGACGCAGCACAGGCAGGAGGAGAGCGGGCAGGAGCAGCGTGAGCAAGGGTGTTTGGAGCGGTGGTCTCTTTTCATTGATCACTTTTCTTCTTCTCAATCTTTTTGCATTTCATGTGTTAAAGGGGATGATGGGTATTGGGTGTGAGCTCCGCCATCTAGCCAGCTCACCCGGAGGCAGTGGGGATATTGGGTCCTGTCATACTCTAATTGGAGTGCATACAGTATGAATATTAACAAAAAAAAAAAAAAAAAGGAACTACAGTGCATGCGGCTCTGCCGCGCTCAACCCTATACCAACCCACGTGATGACCGCACTCAAATCCGTCCCCACACTCCTCCTGGGCGGTATCACGACCGTAAGTGCAAAACTCTAAAGAAAACGAAGATAGGGCTTTGCCTGAAGCTCCTCCCAAACGACACCAAGCCCAGAAGCAGGTATATGGAGGTATCTGCAGGCATATGCGGGTCAGGCAAAAGCCGTCAGATACCTGCTGTCCGGTCAGGCTCCCTGCAGGTTGATCTTTATCTGCCCAGGCTTTGGGCGGCCTCCAGGATCAAGGACTTCATCTGGCCGGACTGCGAATCTGAAGTCCGGTCGGCGGCCGGCCGGGCCGCTTCGGAACACTGACTGCGATATGACTACCGTATTGGTCCCGAAGGAGATCAAAGATGACCACCGAGCGTACCGAATCGTCTACCGAATAGTCTACCGAGAGGGCCACACAGAAGTCGACTAAGAACACACCGAAGCCGAAGAAAGATAGTCTGCAGACCAAGCTAAAGCCGAACCGAATTACGTGTCGAATCGCAGTGAGTTACAATGCCGAATACGATCGCGAATCAGATCCCGAGTCACACGGCTACAATGCCGATACCGCACATCTCGAAGCTGTATGAGATAAGTCGTCAGCGGAGCAACGATCTTTAAAGAGGGGGATGACAGTGTCGGAATTGCAACAACCCCTACCACGTATAATTGCCGTACCACAAGTGCAGGAACGAAGCACCGTGAAACGCATTCACCCAAGAGAAGGCTAGAAACGGCGAAAATTCCACCCAGGGAAGTGATGGCAAACACCTACAGATGAATCAAGAAGCCGCATGTCCAAGTTACAATCCCGAATTAGATCCCGACTCAGTCTCGGCGATCCCGAGATACACAGCGGCTACTGGAAAATCAACATCAGAATCAAGCCTAACCAATCGATATGGCACACGAAAGAGCCATAATGGATTAGTCGCCGGCGGAGCTACAACGTACAAAAGGGGGATGACCGTATCGGAATCAAATCCAACCCCTACTGCTAGCAACCACCAATCCGGAAGTGCTAGGAGGAAGCACCGCCGGGCGCACTAACCAGCAGAGAGGCTGGAGATTAATCGAAAGCGCATCTAGGAAGTTCAACAGATGGTCACCGAAGCGGACTTTGAATGACGATTACCGAATGAAGATGCATCTGCGAGTCAATGCCGAGTACCGATGACTACCGGCGGCAACATACTCAGAGCATGCAGAAGCACTGCAGAGAGCTCAGAAAGCACTAGCGCGCTTGAAATTGGGAAGTATCACCAGTTTGGAGAAGCTTACGTGTTAGATATCGACGAATAAGACGCGATTGACGTATGCGATTGACGGCTACGACCGATGCTGGCAGCGGAAGCTCCCCTCGATGCCAAGTCAAGAGCGGAAGCTCTACCACTGTGACAAATTCCGACAACGACCTACGGCGAGATATACAGGCTACGGGAATTGATGGTCGGAGGAGTATGGATTAAGTTTGGAAGTGGAGATATGGATGACAGGATTACTTTTGGATTTTTTCTTGTATCTCTCTTCTGTATTTCTCTTCTTAGGATCTCGGCCAGGTACAAATGGCGTCGGCACGGGTATTTACCACCTGCCAATGGAGGTGGAGTTTCCCCGTGCGCCGGATCTGCCGAGAGGTCGCCGTTGAGCTGTACCGATCGGTTGTGGGACTTACGAGTTCGTACGATTGCGTACGTAGGACGATTGTTTCATTCTTTGTTTCCCTTTCCTTCTTTTCTCTTACACTGGCTTGGGCAGCCCAGGAGGTCTGCGCCTAAAGAGAGGGATAATGTAACGGCGGCATGTGAGCAGGGGCCGGTTAACCACCATTCCATATCGTCGGCTTGCCACGAGCCTTAGATCTCTAGCGATAATCTTACCTATACATCTACCCGTCTACATATGTAATCACTTGAGTCCACGGGTGCAACCGTATCCCTATACCGTCAGACGTTGGCGTATGCGTCCTTACATCGTCTCCTGGATCATTTCAGAGTAGTAGTACGGGAAGGTTGCGATCAAGGCTTCAGCCCCCGAGTCGGTCCCTGTGCGAGATGAGAGGCTTTCGTATGCTTCGATGAAGTTGGTAACATCCGCTCCTTCAAAAACTGGGGCCCCCATGATTCCCGGCAGTGGCATTTACATCTTTTCCTTAGCGATAGGGACTGCCAAGGTCTCGATCGATTACCTTTGATCGTGCACATGGTTGGATGAGTTATTAAAAGAAGGTCCGGCGTTTACGGAGGATCTGGCACCACACGATCCAGCACGACCACTGCAACCAGCAGCGGCGGAAGTATATCGAGTGTACTCAGTTGACAATTTGATCGGTATTGCTGTAGCGGTCAACAGATCGGATGGTGGTTGTGGTGGCGAATTGGGAGTAATTGGTGGTTTAAGGTCAATTGAGTCTGCTCACTTAGCTTCCTGCCATGTCGTCTATCTCAATTGTTCTATTCCCTGCAACATCTCCCCCCACGACTAGTAGTATCCTCATTAGCATTCTTCATAATCTTAGCAGCATCATTGATTTCTTTTCTTGGTATTCCTTCGGATCAGTGACTTCTTTAGGACTGGGGTGATGTCCATAGTTCGCTTGTGTTTTCTCGTACCGGTATACGGTCGGTGCCAGTGTTAGGTAGGTGTCTTTTTCTCGTTGTTCGTCGCGGTATATGGTCGGTGCCTTTCGTCCGAGTGTTAGGTCGGTGCGTTTTTCGCTAGTGACATTAATGTACCCGGCTTACAGCATCTGGTATTACAATCCGACATTGTTATCACCGCCCCTGGAAACATCGTTATTTTCTTCGGCTTTCGCTCGGCTCGCAGGGTACATATCTTTCATTAGTTGTTTCTCTCCATATTTACATGTATTAGCTAGTTGGGGTGTTTCCCACCATTCTGTACTCAGCTTTCCGAACCAGATTCCGCATTTGGGCTCCATATGTGGTGAAACGGCAGAGCTATAAGGCAGGGAGCCCATCATCAACACTCCGCTGAACCTCGCGCAGCATCCAAAGGCAGTTCGTGAGAAAGAGCGGTTCTTGCTCGAGGACCGTTGGAAGCGGGTGAGAGGATGTGATACTACCCAGCAGTGAGGAACCACACCAATTGCGTGGATCTATGAAGCCTTGGCAAGAGTGCGTGAGGCCAAGAGCTGGGAAAGATAGAGTGTGTATTTCGTTGTATGATGCGATGAGATCTATCTACCCTGGGACCTCCCTAATTTATACTCCCCGTTGCTCAGTCACTCTCCGTTATCCCTGTATCTCTGTACGCCCTCCGGCGGGTTCCCCCTGCCAAACTGGGTGGCGGTGGTGGTGAGAAACAGATATTCCCTCCACACTGTGCAAGTGCAAAGATGGGATATCTCGGTCTGCCGAAATCACAGTATGTGGACGGGATTGCCTCTACCGGTCAAAAATCAGCAAAATGGCCACCGAGTAACAACGGTTGCTCCAAATCTAGATCGGGCACCTGGGGCTATTAGAGCGCATTGAGAAGATCGCTTGAGGTCAATCAAGTCCATATCGGACAAATACTCATTGAGTTGGCATGGGAGGATGATGGGAGGGTTAGCAGGGGGATAGTTGCATCAACTCACGCCATCCACCCATGCTGACTCCTTGAGTGTTTATTCGATAAGGAAGCTTGTTCGACGTCAACTGCTGTACTCAATGCACTCTATTAGACTCGCATGTCCTATCTTGAACAAGTGCAGCCATTCATACACGGTGGCAATTTTCGTCGAAATCCCGTTCAATACCGCCCAGGATGCCATATTTTCATTATTCCAAATCCTGTTCCCGGATGTGATGGTGGAGCATGAATCTCTTCCCATTACCATCTGGTGGTTCTCACTAGGGACACTGCTTATGGTTGATTTGTATAACACTTTTTTCCCCCCAGTACATGCCTCCGTTTTATCCTACTCGTCAGGTATAGTAGACTCCCAGTGTCTATATCAGGCTCCAATTTCTTGGGTAACCGCTTTACGTCATGTCTAACTCCCCCAATGGAAGGAGACATTGATTTCCACTAGTGGACCAACATTGTCTCTACCTAAATTGTCAATCATTTAATTTTGTTGTCTTCTTCTCCCCATTGTAACTTTGAAGTGATTCTATTATTTACCTTTACTTCGTATTTGTACTCTTCGAAAGGGAATGTCACTGTCGTTGCTCTTCCTTCACTGTCTGAGATATCGCTGGATGCTCCTGTCGGCTTCTCAGGACTCTAAATCTCACAGGCGCAAAGAGGTTTCGGACACCCAAAACACGTAACTATGCTCAAGGGAATGTCTTGAAATTGCCAGTTGGCAGTTGCGGTGAAGTTTCAATTGGCCAGATGTGTGGGCCAGGGTTGTTGGTATCCAAAGAATTGTTGCACCAGTGAGTACTTGCAGCGAGAGGAAGTCATATGCTAATTTTCTTGTAATCTGTGCCTGTGATTTGTAGCGCGTCCAGAACAGAGTTGCCTGGGAAGCGCTATGTAAACTAAAGTTCAGCTACTCTGCTTACCCCCTGCATCTTTGCAGGCGGAAAACCCGTTGACCTGCAGAGTGCAATGGAACGGGGGAGCCACACCGATTGTCTATAACTACTTGAGTATTATTAGGATAATTGACAATTGTAAATAAGATTTTAAACGTATTTGCTGTATCCAGAGTATTTCATCGGATACGGAATCTGCATTAGAGGAAACTTCCTCGACTGTCAGGCTATGTTGGACCCAAACATTTCATATGGTACATGCGAGGCACAGCTATTGCTGTTTACTCTCCTGACTAAGCAATATCAACAAAGACATGCATTGAAATAAGGGTTACCAGTATTCTAGTTTGGCCGAAGTCATATCCTCCTGCCGAATTTCGCGTTGCACTGTGTTTCGGATTTGTCTCAGAATAATTCTGCTGGCAGCCACTGGCAGCGTCGAATAAAATCCCTGTCTGAAAGCAACTTCCGGCACCCCACATTCCTACTGATTGCCTGCCCTGCAGATGGAGTGCAACATGTTGTGTGTAGTCTGAGACTGGTACCACGGAATTTATAACAGAAAGCTCTAAAGGCTTACCTTCCTCTTTAGGTTTGATTTGTACACTACAACAGTCGTCGCTGTTTGCAGGGTGTGCTCAAGCTGTGGTTGTTGCTCTAGTCCATTCACAGAGGATCCTGTGTGGAGTAATGGTTTCGGTCGCGGAGTCACTCCCTCCGTGGGTGGACTGGTTCACTCGTGTACACAAGTGCTAATTACGCTCAACCAAAAACAAATTAATTACTCCATACACCTTCATCATGATCCATACAAGCTCTATGCCTCAAAGTCGTTGTGCAACTACAATTCCACTGTGCTCTGCATTGTAAACGCACGTACGCCCGCTCGTGCCTCTGTATGGATGAGATTAGATGAGGATACAGTTGCAAACGTGGACTCGAGTAATCTTATAGGTCAGTTGAATAGTAAAGGTTTTCTGTACAGATCTAAGTGTTTGTATCGGCCACTATATCCTTTGGCACTTACCTGGTCTCGGGTCATGTGTCGCTGTTATATGCCATTATTTGAAACTGTCTCTTCCAGGTTTCCTGCGCCGCTTCATCATATTATTCTCTTCCTTGTCTTCCGTGATCTCTTTCCCTTCAAGTACCTTTCGATTCTCAATATTTTGTTACGTCAAATCTCTTTTGGTGCTATTCCCATGCGTAGTTCGTCTTGATCGACCGTCTGCCAGTGCACCTTCATGGTTCCTAGTATTTGAGGGTGAGAATAGTGCTGACTCAAATCTATATCTATGCTTTATCTTGACACATTCACCAAGTGTTAGCTGTCTGAGTATGAGTGGAAGTAATCTATAGACTGGAGATCCCTAAAGCAGATGATATTGAAAATACGAGGTTGAAAGGTAATAATGTTGATCGATCCTGTAGTTTAAGTGATCGCCGATCCGGTGACTTCGTCTGTCCCAGTACGGGTACATAGAGTTACCATCGTCCGGTCGCTCTAAACTCTCAGCCTACAATTTAAATACGGCTTGCCAGGCGCAGCGGATTTCACTACCTCAGACCAGAAGGAAAGCAAAGCGATACCCAGCAGATGGCGACTTCATCGGTACAATATAGTAAAATCTGGGCGCAGCGAGCTGTGAGGTGAATCGCGAAAAATCGCGAAATCTAAAATTACCAGCCCAATTAAGTCCACGAGTTTTAGTCCGATCACAAAGTGTTCTATACATGAGATGTGCATAATTATGCGCCCTTTCACCTCTTGCTCTCTGATTTATAATATCTCTAATATTCGTTGTTTCGCTATAGTGTGAGCCCAAAAAATGGCCGAATATCGATCATTTCCCACAACCGCGCAATAAATGTTGAACAAATTGTAAATCGGAGACCGGGAGGTGAAAGCACGCACAATTATGCACATTTCATGTATAGAACACTTTGTGATTGGACCGCAACTCGAGGACATAATTGGGCAGGAAATTGAGGATCCGGGGTTTCGCTGAGCGGATGTATTATTCCAATTGTCACCTTAACATACGAACAAGAGAACCGCCTCAAAGGAGGAGTTGCATTGTCTAGTTCCCCACCTCCAGTCCTGCGCGTGATGCAACGAGAGTTGGGGACGAGACAAACCAGTGTGACAATGCAACGGACAAGGAGGGAGGCGTAGATGAAGACAGATCAGATAAGATGTTGGAGCCCGACATCTCCCGAGACTTTGCCACCCCTGAAACAGGATCCAGCCACTTGCCAGCCTACTGCACCTCTCGCTCCCATCGCAACATGCTCGACAGCGCAGACGACATAGAACCGCAATCTCCCAGGCTGATCCGTTTCAAGCTCACACAGCCCCTCACTCCACAGCCCCACACGCGGCGTATTATCTCGCTACAGAGCGTTCTCGACTTCAACCTCTCTCCAGAAGCAACACCACAACAGATCCACGAAGCTGACCAAATTCTCGACTCCATCCTAGTGGCATATTCGCACGAACTCTTCCGTGAACCCGTTTCCACTACAAGTACCTCCGTCGCTGATGAGCTCTTCCGCGCCGACAAACTGGTTCGACATCTACGCGATCTTGCACCGCCAGCAGCCGGACGTGCCAATGTGGTGCGGCAGGCCCTCGCCCACCTCTACCCTGCTCCTACCCTCAGTGTCTTCGCTGAGAGCGTCGAATTCAATCCTATCCCACCGCTACGCGACATACTCCCCCGCGCGCGCATCGGACTTGTCAATCCCACTACGGCATTTTCGGCCATCGAAGACTTTGCCCGTTCCCTTCTCGAATACTTCTTTGTTCCACTTCTTGCAGAGGGCGGAAAGACGTCGGCGCCACCTTCACATGCATCACCGAACTTCTACACATCGCGATCTCGGGTACCACCTGACCAGGTGCAGACATCCTCCGAACACCGCATTTCTGCTCGCGCGCGGTGTATGGAGCGGGACGACTCGCGTTGTGTTATAACAGGCGCATTGGATCCTAGGGTATACGACAAGCTCCGACGCAGCGGCGCAACTATTCCAGTGGGCGTGATGACTGCGAAATTGGATGCCGCACACATCATCCCACATGCACTGAACGGTGGCAAAGAAGGCGTGATCAAGGAGGAAAATAGGTTTGTGTGGCAGGTGCTAGAGATGTTTGATCCAGGCGTGCGCCTGACCCTCGAGGGTGACAAGATCGATAACCCCCGGAATGCGCTGATGCTGGACTGCACACTGCATCTGATGTTTGGACAGCTGAAATGGTGGCTCGAGGAAGTGCCGGTATGGTGCATAGCCCATTGCTGATAAAGAGAAGCTCATCATACCAGGGAATTGAAGATACATACCAGCCGCGTACGGCACGTCGTCTACCGCCGTCTCAAGCAGCAAACCACCTCACAGAGTCCGGGAAACATATTACGTTTGTCGCACGGGGAGGAGTCGAGGTCCCGGATCCCCGCCTGCTGCGTCTGCACGCTGCATGTGCAAAGATCCTGGATATGAGTGGTGCTGCAGATTATGTGGACAGACTACATTTTGATGCGGAAGAGCTGAGGCAGGAACATACGCTGAGGGAAGATGGGAGTAGCAATCTTTATGCGCTACTGTGTGCAAGGGGCTTGGGTATTGAGGTCCAGTAGTGACGTAATATGTGTAGTTTTACTGCCGGTTGTATATACCCGGCCATTCTTGTGTTTTCTATACCGGGGAGTTTTTGTTTGTTTGTTTTATTCATACTGTATTCACTCTAGCTAGAGTATGACAGAATCTAACGCACCTCCGCCTCCGGGGGTGCTGGTTAGGTGGCGGAGCTCCCACCCGCTACCCTTCATCCCCGCTGATAAATGAAAGAATGAATGAATGAACTGACTGGTTTCCCGCACTCCTAAGACGAAGAAATAAAGAAGAGAAAGAGAGAAGAGAGAGACTGCTATCTCGGCCATTCCCGCGCTCTGCGGCACTTACTGTTCACTTGGGCGGGAACTTCCCGACTTCAGTAGTTGCCAGGAAGTCTGTCACCGCTTGATCGCACTGCTGGACGGAAAACAGCTCAGAGACCTGCACGTGTCGACATCTGCCTGCATTCCATCCCATTGCCTTCCCCACCGCTGTCCAGAGTGCTTTCTGCTGGTCTTTCCACCAGCTGCAGTGGCCGAAGAGGTGCTCCCGCATCTGGGCCACCCTTCCTTCGCACCACAAGTATACCGGGGAGTCCGATGTCCTCACCAGCGTATAAGAATGTACTGACATTTGTTCATTATATTATTATATTATCGTTATACTTGGTGATCAACTCGAAGCATGTTCATGGTTGGTATGTTGTACGTACCTACTTACTGTGGCTGATGTATAGCTGATTATAACAATGCTTATCATTGAAATTGTTCGACCGAGTTTTTGTAGAGTACATCATCACGCCGCTTTGGGTTAGGGCTGGCAGCTACTATATAGGCTACGTGTCATCTTAGACTTAGACTCAATCAATCAATCGTCTCGACAGGTTTGTCACAACAAAAATGTGCTTGAATTCAAACCAACAATCACCAGCCCAATTATGACCATGAGTTCAGCTCTGATCACAAAGTGCCATATACACAAAATGCGCATATATTAGTATCTCAAAATTCGAGTGTGCGGTTGTATGGGGATAATCTGCATTTTTGGACCGTTTCATAAAGCTACACCATGAATAATCGCGATATTGTAAATTGGAGACCGGGAAGCAGATAGAGGCTGATGTATGCATATTTCCCGTGTAGAAAACTTTCTGATTGGAGCAAAACTCTGGAACTGAGCAGTGATCTCAATAGTTCGGCCGGGCTAGTAGCCGACTAGCTCTATGACAGCTTCCAAACCGCGGAGCAGTTAGGTCGTAGGTCAGGCTGATGAGCTGCGGCTCATATTAGGTTTGTGCCGAAGATGGAATGATGAGGTCATAATAAGAGTTTTTAGGTTGACTAGCATCACTACACACACTTTATAAGTTGCACCTGCCACTGCTGGGAGAACAATCAACAATGTCAACCTGCAATTCAAGCTCTCTCTCTTCATTCTCTAGCACTCAGTCTGCAGGACCGGAAATCTCCCCACTACCAAGCTTTGCACGAAGTACACAAACCCGCCTTCCAATTGAAGCGGTACCCCTGCCATCAGCCCTATTTCAACTTTCGAAACACAAGCTGCGTAGCCCTTCTTGGAAGTTTGGAAAAGAAGTTATATTTGAAGGGAGAGAATGTTGGGAGTGTAACATCTGTAAGTTGTGCAATGCTCTTCATGAACAGGGCTGTAGAGGTGGCTGATAATGCTTCCAGGCCAAATGCACTATGTCAGGACATCTATAGGAAATGCTGGCAAACACCTACGCTGGGAACACAGCATCAATGTCAAACTAGGGACTTTGGAATCCCAGCTGCTAGAAAATAGTCAGCTAGTCATTGAGGAGGTGTTTGGTACAGCACCACCTCCAGGGGTCCCTCACGAAGATGTCTATTTCAATCGAGAACCGTTTGAAGAGCTGCTGCTGCACTGCATCTCACGCCGAAATGTACCGTTGTGGGCTCTTGAATTGGAGGAATTTCGAGATCTCCTGCACTACTGCTGCAGTGTTGTAAGTAATCTTTTGATATCCTTTAACCTGAAGTATTACATTTGCCTGCAGAGGCTGACAAGTGAACTCCGGCTGCAATAAAATTTAGGGATCGAATCTGAATGAAATCCCCTCCACACTGCCACGGTCTGGAAATGCTATTCGTTCATGGATACTTGGCCTTTATGAGGAGCAGAAGATCTCATTGGCAGAAAAACTGTGGAAAGCTTGCAGCTCAATTCACACGTCCTTCGATCTTTGGAGCAGCACCAATGTGGAAGCATATTTGGGATTAGTTGGACACTGGATATCGGAGAGTGGGGCAAAGGTGAGTACAATGCTAGGCCTACACCGGTTAGTGGGAAGGCACACAGGAGAAAACCAGGCATCGTTGGTATGCGAAGTAATGCAAGAGTTTAATATTGAAAAGAGGGTCGGATAGTTCAATCCGGAATGCAAATCCACCAGCTGATATACTACAGTTTGGGTAAACAACACGGGATAATGCTGCCAATAATGGTACTGCCCTTCGAGAAATCGCAAAAGAACTCAGGTGCTTGGGTATCATTTGGAACCTTTATGAACACTATATGCGTTGTGTTGGTCACGTTACCAATCTCGCTGTAAAGGCACTTCTATATGGTGCCCATGATAAGGATGATATACTGCTAGCAGCAAAGGACATTGATGCCCACAGCTCAACAACGAACAGTAAAAGCCAATCTCTCAGAGAGGAGAAAGAAAAATAACAGCAATGGAGAAAGCAGGGACCAGTTGGTCAGCTTCGGAATGTCATCACAGCAATCAAATTAACACCGCAACGTAGGGATCAGTTTAGATCATGTGTGAGTGCATTAAATCTCCCTCTTAAAGTTGCACATGAATTGGTATCACCAAATGATAGACGTTGGAATAGTGACTATCAGGCCATACGCAGGGCATTGTTTTGGAGAGATGCAGTTGATTCATTTATTATTGGTCATCTGGTTGATGAGCATACAATGCCAGGCCTGGAGTATGATATTATTGAACCAGATGACTGGTCATATCTCGCAGGAATTGCGGAAATCTTGAGCCCGTTTGAGCTTTGTACAAAAGAGCTGGAAGGGAAACGGCAGTATGGGGCATTGTATGATGTTTTCTGTGTATATGACAAACTGCTAGCCCACTTAGAGGAACACAAGGTATGTATAGCGATATTGAGTTCTGAACTTGGCTGATAACGTATAGATATTCTATCATCATACAAAGAACGAATGTGATAAAGCATTGCTTACCGCGTTGGATTCTGGTTGGTCAGTTCTCAATAAGTATTATGAAATTGCAGACCACTGCCCTATGGTGCACGCAGCAGTGATTCTGCATCCGGCACGCAAGGTGGAATATTTCACAAGGGAATGGGGTGACCATCCAAGTTGGTTGAGACTTGTTCAATCGAAGGTCGAACAACTATGGAACACACAGTACAAGAATCGAAGGACTTCACACGAAGCCACCTCTGAGTCTATGCAAATACCGGCTGCCCAATCACCAGAGATGGAGTTTACTTTCTTGCAGTGGTCAGCAGATTCCAGTTCAGTAAAGCGGAGAAGAATTGATGGGGATGAGCTGGACTGTTACTTATCTCAGCCAGTGGAGGATATTCCTGATCAAGAATACCTCCACTGGTGGAAATCCCATGAAGCACAGTTTCCAAACCTATCTGGAATGGCTTTTGAAGCTGCAGCAATTGCAGCGATGTCAGCTGAGGCAGAGCGAGTGTTTAGTAGCTAAGTGAGGCTCCATTGGACATGAATATATAATCGCCAGTTGCAGCAGCTGACCTGGAATTGTGCCAGTACTGGTCAACAACTTTCAGACAGAAGAAGGAAGCTTGGTGATGATATTGTTGAAGCACAGGAATTTCTCAAATCACTGATGAGGAAAGGGCTACTATATTTTGAACGAGTGAGGACAGTTCTGAGAATGTTAGAGGCAGCAGCAACTTTAGAGCAAGCGGAGGAATAATGCAATACAAATGGAGGCACAGTAGTTATGACCTTGTATATAAAATACATGTTCACAGGCAGGTATCTACGCTCTTGCACCCATCAGCTGAAATTCGCCTGCTGCGAGGCTGCTCAGGCCTTTTCAAGGCCGCCCTATGCCGCCCAGTCCAGCTGGGTGGCAAAGCTGCTCAGATGGCGTAGTTTCAGAGCTGCCACGAGCCGGACCGGGCAATTGAGATCACTGGAACTGAGTGGGACTTGAATTGGCAGAGGTAGCCAAGTCGAATGGTAAAAACCATGGGAATGGTAACGGCACCGGATTCATACTCCGTCATCCCGTACATGAACGGGAATTGGGAAGCGGCGTTCTGGGCGGTATTAAACCGGATTCGGTCTCATTGCGTGTCGATTCACTAAAAACGGCCGTCGAATAAGAATGACCCCTCTAAATTAAGATCAGACTAGCCAGACTGATAGAGCCAATCGGGTAGATCATTTAGCGTCTTACAAGCATTATTATCAGATGATTATTCGTGGAGTTGGCATGGGTAGATGGTAGGGGGGTTACGAGGCAGAGGATTCCATCAACTCCCGCTAGCCACCGTTGTCGATTGGTCTGATAAGGACGCTTGTTAAACGCGAAATATTCTACCCACTGCATTCTATTAGAGTCGCATGTCCGATCTTGATTTCGACGAGCCGTTCTTACTCGGCGGTAGTTTGTGCGATTTTAAGTGGAAGACGGGCAGTCGAGATAACGCCGTCCACATACCATGTTTTTGAATCGCCGTGAGAAATACCGTCTTGGCACTTACATGGGACGGTTTTTGGACCGTAATCTCGCCCCATTTTCATCCCGTAGTGCACACTGTTTCCGCCTATACGTTCAAACATCAGGAAGCAGGATATACCAGAAATTGGGAAAAGCGGTAACCAAGAAATGGTTGAGGTCAGAGGGTGAAGATATACTGAAGAAACAGAAGCCCAAGGGTTCTACAACCGTGGAGAGAGCACCAGGGGCCTCCAAGCAACAAGACAATGAGCAGCAGAGTCTGCCGTCCTGACGACTCCCTTAGCGAGATCGAGGATGATATTGTGTGTGAAGATACTTACGCCCACACATGGCTACGTATGATGAGAAATAGGTTGCTGTTCCAAACATGGATGTGAGTGATTATACGTGTAGGAGTGAAGTAAGATTATCCCTAAAGATCTAAGGCTCGTGGGCGAGCCGACTATATCGATTGGCCGTTACCCCGCCCTGGACATCTCACGTGCCAGCACTGGCAAGCCTAACCCCGTCGCCATTACATTATCCCCTCTTTTGGTGCAGACAACCTGGGGTGCATAAACTTGTACAAGTGAAGGAAAGAAAAGGACAGAATCAAACAATCATCCTGCGTACGTACTCGTACCAACGTATAAGTACCACTATCGACCAGTACCACTCAGGGTCACTTTTTGGCACTGGGAAACTCCACCTCTAGTGGCAGGTGCGTAAACACCGGCGTCAACGCCGTTTGAATTGGGCCGAGTATCAAAGAAGTAAAGAAGTAAAGAGAAGAGAAGAAAAAGAAGAGAAGAAACAGGAATAATGAAACATCAAAATTGACCTCCTCTTCCCGATCTCCACTCCGAACCAATCTAGCATCCGACCATCCAATACCGCACTTGAAGCTCGTGCAATTTTGTATTCGTGTATGCAAGGCTATATCTCGGCATAGACAACTGTCGGAATTTAGCAGGGTAATATCCGTGAAAGTCATTCATCATCTAGTGGGTCCCTTTTTGACTACTCACAATCGAGAGTGGCTTCCGCTCTTGGCTTCGATTTTAGCCGTCGATTCTCGTTGTATGTGACACACTAGTGACTAGACGAGGGTGGTAGAATTGGCACTAATTGCATCGAGCGTGGACAGTATATCATTGATCTATATCTAACACGTTAGCACTTCATAAGTGATCATACGAATACAGGTGCACTTGCGCACTCGAAAAATCGCTTTGTACAATGTATTTCCAGATCTTGGCATTTCTTGACTGGATAATTTCATTTGGTGAGGTCTCGGTCGACCATGTTGTGTTAAAGACTTTTGGATCATAGTTTGTTCGATTCTTGGTCAACTTCTCTATGGCTATTTTGGTATGTAGCTTTGGTAGAATATCGATTGACTTCTCTCGACAGACAGCTCGGTCGCCTGTTCGGCAGTTAGCTCGGTTGACCTCCGGAATGGTCATTCGGCCTGCAGTTTGACAGGTCGATTAGCAATAGTTTCTTGATCCCTGGGGCACCACTCGGTAAACACCTCGTTTGGTACGTGTTTGGTGGTTATGATCAAACCCGTTTGGAGGCCATATTCGGTAGACATATTGCAGGCATTCGGTATACTTCATATCTGTAGTATGCGATGTGCACTAATCGTCAGCTATCATAGGGTGCGCTTGCTGGCTCTCCTCCAGGTGTGCTCGCCACTCCTTCTCTAGATGTGCTTGCTGTGACTTGTCTTAGTACACATATCGTCGTTCTCTGAGTCCACTTGTCGATTCATATCCAGGTGCACTTGCTGCTGCAAGCCTTCTCTATTGGAAAATGCATCAAACAGTGGTTCATTCCTGCATTTCTGGTACAGCAATTTTTGAGGTAGAGGTTATTGAGATTCTGGCACGGTCATTCCCCTCTTGTGAAAGTCGTATCTCCGCCGACGACTAATCTCGTTTGGCTTCTCAGGGTATATCAATTGGTAAGGGTTAATTAGGGGTTAATTCGGAAGTTATGTTGTAGTCGTCAATTGCCATCGTAGCTGTGTAGTTTGGGATTAGCGAGGGTGAGTCAGGATCTCACTCGGGATTGTGTTCTCGGTAATGTCAATTCGAAACTGATTTGGTGATGTATTTGACATTGCGATTCGGTATCACTAATTAGTGAAGCCGTGTCTCCGGTTCATCATGAACCTGCATATCACCGTTTATTTTCCAGTCTCGTAACTTACAATTAAAAGAAAAAATCATCAAAAGGGTACACTTTCATATACCCTCAAGTGTACCGCCAGAGTTGAGAAGAGTTATTGTCATCCGTCTCCGAACATCAATGAATCTCTGGGATTCGCATATTAGCGCTAGTAAGTCCAAATTTCCTAGTCTCCACGTGAGCTCTTTTTCTCGATGAAGTGGTTTTCCGCAGGACGGCCGTCTCTCGTATCTGTGGCATTATCTCGTGGTCGGGCTTCCACACAGTTCATCAGTTTTCTCAACTCATTCGTCAATAGTTTGTGGCAATGATCTCTGAACTACAGACCTGCACAAACTTGGATGATCCTGAATCTGCTTTATCTGTGTTAGCCCAAGAATCAAAAGAGGTGCAAGCAGTGATGTCTAAATCCAGCATAGCAATGCGGATAGGACAGTTCCACTGAATCGGTACGCGAACGGCTTGCACCCATTATGTCTCGGCAAGCCAGTAGCAGCCATTCAAGTATCCAAGTGGACACTCTTCTGCCGCAACAACTGCCGCTGCTCACTGCTTGCCTATCTAGCGTACGAGGGTTACAATCACAGGCACAACTTGCACCTTCTACAGTTATGCTTTGCCGTAGCTCGCAGCATATCCTAGTGCAAACCAGTCTATTGAGTGAATACCCATGACGACCACCTGCAAGTAGCAGCTATCAAGCGGTCCCCAAGTTGTATCCCCGGCAGAGTGATGCTCCACAACACTCCAGTAGCGTCATCATGCTTGTGGAGAAAGCCTGTATTCACCGTGTTGCAGTAGCGTCCTCGCGCTACCGATATGCTTCTGCCCCATCGCTGGCATCCACACGTCAGTGTCCTCACCAACGGCTCATCGAGTAGGCTGGCAGCGAGCAGTAAATGTAAATCCATCGATAGTACGGTCAGAACTGCAACCACTTGACCATTACTTGTTGAGATCAATCGAGTACGAATAGAGATATTGAATTGACTATCGTACAAAAGTGATTGTCTAAAGAGCAAAGAGAGAGAAAGACAGGCGAATATATATGGGAAAGGAGAGAGCATACTCGGCGA
>Ga0307515_10005237_pt1 | contig 26367 bp, 24 predicted proteins | sample 17_EM_MG_FD_194513 | JGI IMG/M metagenome (GOLD analysis project Ga0307515, IMG submission 194513) | Populus trichocarpa ectomycorrhiza microbial communities from riparian zone in the Pacific Northwest, United States - 17_EM | ecosystem: Host-associated > Plants > Roots > Unclassified | place... | reverse complement strand
CGGCGCGCCGGCCGGCGCACGCCGCCACACGCGCCGCACGCGTTCCAGGATGCCGTCGGGCATGAACAGGATCGCCGCGATCAGGATGACGCCGACCATCGCCTTGCCGGCCACCGCATGGTCGGCCGCCGTGAAGCTGTAGAGCAGCCCGGTGATGGCCACCGCGCCGATCGCCGGCCCGGCCCAGTGGCGCGTGCCGCCGAGCACGCTCATCAGCACCACCGTCAGCGGCACCGCGATCGTGAACACCTCGCCGGCCGTCACGTACGACAGGAACAGCGCGTGGATTCCGCCCGCCACGCCGGCCAGCGCGCACGAGACGGCCAGCGCCAGCAGCTTGTAGCGGTAGGTGGGCACGCCCATCACTTCGGCGGCATCCTCGTCGTCGTGGATCGCGAACAGTCCGGCGCCGAACTTCGACACCTGGATGCCCCAGGCGATCAAGAGCGTGGCCACCGCGGCGGCGAGCGCGAGCAAGTAGAAAGTGGCCGAGGGCGTCGGCCCGATCTTCGGCACCGGCACCGCGGCGAGCGAGACGCCGTTGCCGCCGTCCAGCGGCGTGTTGACGACGATGGTGCCGATCACGAAGGTGATCGCCAGCGTCAGCAGCGCGAACAGTTCGCCGCGCACCCCCTTGACGCGGAACACCACCGCGCCCAGCGCCACGCCGAGCAGCGCGGCGACCAGCGCGGCCGCCGGCAGCGTCCACAGAAAGGGCCAGTCGTAGCGCGACATCAGGTTGGCGCTGGTGTAGATGCCGGCGCCGAAGAAGGCGCCGTGGCCGAAGGAGAAGTAGCCGGAGTAGCCCGACAGGATGTTCCACGAGGTCGCGAGCACCACCCAGTGCAGCATCAGGTAGAGCAGCGAGTCGTAGAAGGCCGGCAGGCCGAGCTGCGGCACGAAGGCCAGCGCGACGCCGGCCGCGAGGATGAGCAGCGGCGTGCGTTTCATCGGCCGGTCTTTCCCGGCCTGAAGATGAGGATCACGATCAAGAGCGTGAACGACACGATCGGCGCCCATGAGGGCGCCGTTACCGCCATCGTGATCGCCTCGCTCACGCCGATTAGCGTGCCCGCGACCAGCGGCCCCAGCGCGCTGCCCAGGCCGCCCAGCATCACGGCCGCAAACACCACGCCGATCCACGCGTACATCTGCGAGGGCGCGAGCGTGAAGCTCAGCGCCAGGCACACGCCGGCGACGCTGGCGAGCGCCGCGCAGGTGCCGGCGAGCACCAGGCCCAGCGCCTTCTGGTTGACGCCGAAGGCGGCGGCCACCGGCGCATCCTGCGCGGCGGCGCGCATCGCGCGGCCGAGGTCGGTGTAGCGCAGCACCGCCCACACCGCGAAGCAGAGCGCGACGGCCAACACCAGCGTGATGAGTTCGGGCACCGGCACGAAGAGCCCGCCGATCCTGAACTTCTGCTCCGCATAGGTCGATTCGAGCTTGCGGAAGTCGGCGGTCCAGATCGACTGGATCACGCTCTCGGCGATGCCGGTGAGACCGAAGGTCAGCAGCAGCGAATTGAAGGGCGTCACCGCGAAGCGCACCATCACCCAGTGCAGCCCCGCGCCGAGCGCGAAGAAGAGCGGCACGATGACCGCGAGCGTCAGCAGCGGGTCCATGCCCATCGTCGCCATCTGATAGCAGAGGTAGGCGGCGAGAAAGGCGAACGCGAAGTGCGCCAGGTTGATGAGCCGCAGCAGGCCCCAGCTCAGGCTGAGGCCCAAGCCCATCAGGCCGTACAGCGCACCGACGAAGATGCCGGAAAGGATGGACTGGGACAGCAGCGAGAAGCTGGGCAGCGCGAAGTTCACGGGGCGATCAGCTTGGCGCCACCGGCCGTGACTTCCTTCGGCCACACCACCACCCACTTGCCGCCCTGGATCTGCTTGATGCGCATCAGGTCATCGCCGAAGTTGCCGGTGCCGTCGAAGCGCAGCTTGCCTTGAAGCGTGTCGACCTTGTTGGTCTTCAGCCAGGTGCCGATCGCCTTGTCGTCCAGGCTCTTGGTCGCGACCACGCCGGCTTCGAGAATCTGCCACGCGGTGTACGAGGCCGCGGCCTGGGTCTCGACCGAGGTGTCGGTGAAGCCGGCCTTGGCGGCGCGCTCGCTGTAGATCTTCACGAACTCGGCGGCGCCGAGGTTGGACGTGAAAGGCGGCTGCGCTTCGAAGATCGTGGCCGAGAGCGCGTTCTTCGCATCCGGCGAAGCGAGCAGCGGTCCGGGCGAGGGGTAGAGATAGAAGTGCTGCGGCGGCGAATAGTCGATCTTCTTCATCGCGTCGAGCAGCAAGTTGCCTTCGAGCCCGATGGCGCCGACCCAGACGAAGTCGGGCTTGGCGTCCTTCACGCGGTTGGCGATCGGGCCGAAGTCGCGGTTGCCGAAATCCCATTCGAGGAACAGCACCTCGGTCAGGCCGCGCTTCTTGATCACCTCGCGCGCGCCCGCGCTCATGAACTGGATCGACGGGAACTTGCTGGTCACCACCGCCACCGTCTTCGGCGGCTTGGGCGATGCGGCGAGCGCATCGAACAGGGTGTTGGGCACCGTGGTCGCCGGGTCCGAGCCGATCGACCAGGCCGGGAACTGCATGTCGTACTTGGCAAGCGACGGAATGCCGAGCGTGTGGTGCACCAGCACCTTGTTGTAGCGCTGCGCGACGCCCATCGCCGAGAGGATCGCGCCGGTCGCGTAGGGGCCCATCAGCAGGTCGACCTTGTCGGCGGTGACGAGCTGCTCGTAGAGCGTGCGCGCGAGGTCGGCCTTCGACTGGTCGTCCTTCACCACCCATTCGACCGGCCGCCCGAGCAGGCCGCCGCGCTTGTTGAGCTGTTCGATGTAGATCTCGCCCACCAGCTTGTGGATCTGCGCCGTGGCGGAGAGCGGCCCGGTCAGTGCGAGCGTGCTGCCGATGCGGATCGGCTGGCCCGCTGGCTGCTGTGCGATCGCGAAGCCGGTCGCGGCCAGCGCGATGGCGCCTATGGCGGCGCGGCGTCCGATGTCTCTGATGCGGTCAAGAAGAACCGTTCGGCCAACAAAATCCGTTCGGGCAACAAAATCCGTTCGGGCAACAAAATCCGTTCGGGCAACAAAATCCGTTCGGGCTGAGCTTGTCGAAGCCTTGGGCAGCGCTTCGACAAGCTCAGCGTGAACGGACTTTTCTGGGTGAACGGACTGATCTGCGTGAACGGACTGATCCATGTCAGCGTGACCGGACTGATCTATGAGCTTCTGCGTCTTCATGGTGCTTGTCTCCTTCTTATGTGCGTTGTGAGCGAAACGGAAAACTGTCAATCCACCTGAGCGCCCGAGCGCTTGACGAGCCCGGCCCATTTGCCGAGCTCGGTCTTGTTGAAGGGTTGCATCTCATCTGCGCGCATCGGCCGCGACTCGATGCCCTGGTCGCGCAGGCGTGCCATCACATCGGGTTGCGCGAGCGCAGCGGCGCTGGCCGTGCGCAACTGGGCCAGCGTGGCCGCGGGCGTGGCAGCCGGTGCGTACAACATGAACCACGCCACGAGATCGAAATCGGCAACGCCCTGCTCCATCAGCGTCGGCACGTCGCTCGCCGCCGCGCTGCGCACCGCACCGCTGGAGCCGAGCGCGCGCAGCTTGCCCGCCTTGATCTGCGGCATCACCGCGGCCGGGTGATAGAACATGAAGTCGACCTGCGAAGAGATCACGCCCGTCAGCGCCATCGCGCCTTCCTTGTAGGGCACGTGAAGCATCTTGCCGCCCAGCCGCTGCGCGAGCAGCTCGCCCGCGAGGTGGCCCGAGGTGCCGTTGCCGGCCGATGCGAAGGTCACGCCCTGCGGCCGCGCGGCCGCAGCCGCCAGGTCCTTCAGCGACTTGATCGGCGAATCCGCCGCCACCACCAGCAGCGTCGGCGTGTAGCCGATGAAGGCGACCGGCGCGAAGTCGCGCATCGGGTCGTAGGGCAGCTTGCTGAAGAGCGACGCGTTGATGGCATGCGTGCCCACCGTGCCCATCACCAGCGTGCGGCCGTCGGGTGCCGATTTCGCGACCATGTCGCTGCCGGTCGAGCCGCCCGCGCCCGCGCGGTTGTCGACGATCACCGTCTGCTGCAGGTTCTTGCCCAGCGCCTCGCCGACGATGCGGCCCACGGTGTCGGTGGTGGTGCCGGCGCCGAAGGGAACGACCATCTTGATCGGCCCCTTGTCTTGCGCCTGCACCGCCGCGCCCAGCAGCAGCACGCCGGCCGCGAGCAGGCTTCGCATCGTTGTCTTGATCGTCATCGCTTGTCTCCGCTTTCTTTGTCTACTTGCGCTTCAACGCAGCGCGTATCTCGTCGTTGTGCTCGCCCAGCGTCGGCGGCGCCCGCACCTCGAGCGCGCGAACGCCGTCGAAGCTGACCGGCGAGCGCACCGTGCGAAACAGCCCCATCACCGGATGCTCGGCCGAGGTCATCAGCTGCAGATGTTTCGCCTGCGGGTCTTCGAGCGCCTCGCTGGTGTCGTACATCGGCGCGTTCGGCACGTCCTCGCGCTGCAGGCGGCTGCACCATTCGTCGCGCGTCTGCGTGCGGAAACGCTCGCCCAGGATCTGGATCAGCGTCTCCTGGTTGTCGATGCGCGCCTCGCGGGTCGCGAAGCGCACGTCTTCGAAGATGTCGGGCTGCTCGATCGCGACCGCGAGCCCCTGCCAGAACTTCTCGGGCGAGGACATGTGCAGCGCGATCCACTTGTCGTCCGCGCAGCGCAGCACGTACGACTGCGACACGCTCGGCCGGCTGTACGGCCCCATCACCTCGTCGACCTGGAAGAAGTGCGTGAAGGCGTCGAGGTTGAAATGCGCCATCGCCTCCAGCATCGACACCTCGACCTTGCGGCCGATGCCCGTGCGGCTGCGCTCGTACAAGGCGCCCAGCACGCCGTAGGCGGCGTAGAAGCCGGTCAGCGAATCAGCGATGGCAGGCCCGACCACACGCGGGTTCTCGGGGTTCACCAGCAGATTGAGAAACCCGCTCGCCGCCTGTGCGACGGTGTCGTAGGCCGGCCGGTTGGCCGCCGGCCCCGTGGCGCCGAAGCCGCTGATCGCCACGTAGATGAGCTTCGGGTTCAGCGCCTGCAGCCGCTCGGCGCCGACGCCCAGCTTCTCCGCCACGCCGGGGCGGAAGTTCTGGATGTAGACGTCGGCATCCGCGATCAGCGCATCGAGCACCTCGCGATCGGCGCTGCTCTTGGTGTCGAGCGTGATGCTGCGCTTGTTGCGGTTGTAGGTCTGGTAGTGCGGGCTGTACAGGCCGTTCTTGAAGGCGCGGAACGGGTCGCCCGTCACCGGCTGCTCGACCTTGATCACGTCGGCGCCCAGGTCCCCGAGCAGCATGCCGGCCGCCGGCCCCGTGATGAAGGTGCCCTGCTCGATGACCTTGAGGCCTTGGAGCACCGGGATCATTCGTGCTTTCCGAAGCCCGCCGGGACTTCTCCGTCGTATTCCGCCTCGCGCGTCGCCTGGTAGGAGAGCGCGAAGCCGATCGGCTGGCGGATCTCCTCGACCATGTGCGCGATCAGCCCCGCGGTGCGCGCGAGCATCGGCACGCCCTTGAGCCCTTCGACCGGAAAGCCCGCGCCCAGCAGCACCGCCGGGATCGCGCCCGACACGTTGAGCTTGAGCGGCTTGCCCAGCACCTCGGGCAGCAGCCGCTCGCCCGCTTCGGCGATGGCGACGAAGCGCAGGTCGGTGCCCGCCGCCTTGGCCGCATCGAACAGCGCGCCCACGCGCTCGTCGCGCTCCTTGTGCAGCGGATGGCCGTAGCCCGGGATTGATTTGCCGGCCGCGCGCCAGGCCTTCATCACCGACAGCGCCGCCTCGTCGAGCGCTGTGCCGCCCTGCACCTTGGCGTCGATCTCGGCGTACATGCGCCCCGCCGTCTCCGACGAGCCGAGCACCACCGAGCCGCAGCCCAGGATGCCCGCCGCCACCGCGCCCTGCATCGCATCGGGCGCCGCGGCAAAGGTCATGCGCGCCGCCTGCACGCTGGGCACCAGCCCGTGCTCGGCGATCGCCACCAGCGTGGCGTTGAGCACCGCGGTCTGCCCCGGCGTCGGCATCTGCCCGGTGAGCAGCAGGAAGAAGTGGTCGACGAAAGAGATCTTGCCGATCAGGTCCTTCGACAGGTCGCGCCCGCGAATGACGATGGTGTGGGCGTCCGAGGTGCAGATGGATGTGCGCGGCACCGTGGCCTTGCCGATCTTCATAAGAATCCTTGCGAAAAAAAGAAAAGAGGCTTCAGGCCGGCACCGGCGCGAGGCGCACGTCGAAGCTCGCCGAGTGGTAGGGCGTGCGCATCACGCGCCCGTCCACCGCCTTGCCCGGCGCGTGCGTCTCGAAGTCGACCACCAGGCTGTCGCGCTTGCCGAAGACCGCGTCCTGGTCGATGTACGGGCTGCCGCCGACGAACACCTGCGTCGTCACCGTCACGTGGCCCGGCGCCGAGACCTGCAAGTGGATGTGGCCGGGGCGGAAGATGCTGCGGTCGGTGGCGCGCATCATGTCGCCCACCGGGCCGTCGTCGGGAATCGGGTAGTAGGCGGGGCGGATCGACCAGAACCAGTAGCGCCCCTGCGCATCCGTGCGAAAGCGCCCGCGCGCGCCCATCGTCGGCTCGCTGCTCAGCTGCACGTCGTACTTGCCGTTGCCGTCGCCCGACCACACGTCGAGCAGCGCGCCGGCCAGCGGTGCGCCCTGCACATCGGTCACGCGGCCCATGTAGAAGGTCGGCTCGCCCAGCACGCCTTCGCCGATGTCGGCGCCCAGCGGCAGGTCGGGCGCGCCGGCCCAGTAGAACGGCCCCTCGACCGTGGCCTCCGTCGCCTCGGTTGCGCCCGTCGCGCCGGCGGCGCGCGCCTGCGCCAGCGCGACGACCATCATCGACAGGCCGAGCGTGTCCGAGAGCAGGATGAACTCGGGCCGCTTGTCGGTCGAGATCTGCCCCGTGGCCTCGAGAAACTTCATCGCGGCGAGCCACTCGTCCGGCTTCAGGTCGACCTCGCGCGCGAAGGCGTGAACGTGCTTGACCAGCGCGGTCATGAGCTCCCGCAGTCGCGGGTCGGGCGTCTTGCCGAAGGCGCCGAGCACGTCCTGCGTGATGCTGTCCTGGTTGTAGTCCGCCATGGTTTGTCTCCTGGTTCGGGTCGGACGATAGGACGCCGCCGACCGCGCGACAAATGATGAATTTCCATGGATATCATCGACACCATCGATCATTCGCAGGGGTTTCCATGGAGATGCGGCATCTTCGCTACTTCGTCGCGCTGGCCGATTGCCTGAGCTTCACGCGGGCGGCGGAGCGCGTGCACGTCACCCAGTCGACCCTGTCGCACCAGATCAAGCAGCTCGAAGACGAGCTGGGCCAGCCGCTGTTCGAGCGCATCGGCAAGAAGGTGGTGACCACCGAAGCCGGCGAGCTGCTGCGCGGCTACGCCTCGCGCGCATTGAAGGAAGTCGACCAGGGCGTGGCGCTGCTCAAGCCCGGCGCCGGCAATCTCACGGGCAAGGTGCGCATCGGCGCCACGCACACCTTCAACATCGGCCTCATCCCCGAATGCGTGGCGCAGTTCCTCGCGCGCCATCCGACGGTGCGCATCAGCGTCGAGGAACTCGCGGCCGAGGTCATCGCCGCCCGGCTCGCGGCCGGCGAACTGGACCTCGGCATCTCGTACCGCCCGCAGGACCCGACCGGCCTGTGGTTCGAGCCGCTCTACAACGAGGAGATGGTGCTGGTCGTCTCCACCGGCCATCCGCTCGCCGGCCGCAAGCGCATCCGCATGGTGGAGCTGCACCGGCAGGACCTGGTGCTCGTCTCATCCGCCTTTTCGACCCGCACCATGCTCGACGAGTGCTTCCACGCCTGCGGCGCCGAGCCGACCGTGGTGGCCGAGATGTCGACCGTGGCGCCGATGCTCGCGCTGGTGGCGCGCACGATGATCGGCTCGATCGTGGCGATCAACGCGGTGCCGGAGGCGATGGCGGGGCTGAAGGTGATTCCGCTGGAGAGCCCGACGCCGGTGCGGACGCCGGGGATCTTGTGGCGGCTGGGGGAAGCCAAGCCTGCGGCGGTGCAGTCGTTTGCGGTGATCTTGAGGAAGACGGCGTTGGGGAATAGTTTGCGGCGGGAGGGGCCGGGTTAGGGGCAGGACTGCCCGCGTGGCGCTCATTTTCAAACGCCTGGCCTGATGTACATCACCGCGCGCCTTCGACAAGCGTTGAGTCGCCAGGCAGGCGCCGCTACTTTTTCGTCGTAACAGCCCGCGCCAAAAGCTCCGGGTCGTAACCTGGCAGCATGCCGTCGATAACCAACTGCGCCAAGCCGTGAATCATGGACCACGCGCGGAGCATCGCCAGGACTTTGTCAGACGATTCGGAAGAGCCGACCGCCCCGCGGAATCCCACCGAGGCACGCTCAACCGCAGCCTTCAGCTCGGGATGGCGTTCGCGCTCTGCGACCGCAGTGCCGAACATTAGTCGAAAGCGTCCCGGACGCGTGACGGCGAAACGGACATAGGCCTGGCCCATCGCTGACAAAGGCTCGTCTGGGTCGCTTGATGCGGCCTCGGCCAGCGCCGCCGCGAAGGCATCGAAACCCCGCACAGCCAAAGCAGCCTGCATGGACTCTTTGTCGGCGAAGTGACGGTATGCAGCCGTGGGGGACACACCTGTCCGCCGGGCGGCCTCGCGCAGGCTGACTGCTTCAGGCCCGCCCTCATCCAAGAGCGTTTCGGCGACATCCAGCAGCGCTGTACGGAGATCCCCGTGGTGGTAGGTCTCACGCGGGCTCGAGGCGAAGGAAGTTGACATCGCTTACATTATCTGAAGTTAACAGGCGTACACATTGAAAGGATTTCGCTTTGCGCGTTCTTATCTCTGCTGTGGGTAGTCAGGGCGACATGCTGCCCTTCGTCGGACTGGGCCGCGCGTTGCGCGAGCGTGGCCATGAAGTCCGCCTTTATGGAAACGGGCTTTTCCGCACGCAGGTGAGCGGCGCCGGTCTCACCTTTGTCGAGACGAGCGACGCCCAACTGGCCCGGGACGCTTTGGCCGACCGGCGGGTGACCCAGACGAGGTCTGGCCTGGGCATGATTGCTCAAGGTGTCATGACGACGGTCATGCCCAACTTCACGGCCATGGCTCGCGACGTACTTTCGGGCGAGACATTGCTCGTGGGCTCATCCCTGGCCTTCGCACCGCGTCTACTGGCCGAAGTTCAGGGATTGCCGTTCGCAGCTGTACACCTGTCTCCCTCGATGTTTCGCTCCGACCATTTGGCTCCTCGAATGTCGCCGCTCGGGCACTTCGAACGGTGGCCGCGTGCCATCAAGCACGCCACCTGGGCGTTGATGGACCGCCGCTTCCTGGACCCGGCCTTTGGCGCGCCGCTCAATGAAATCCGCGCAGGGCTGGGCCTTCCTCCCGTCCGACGTGTACTGCATGAGTGGATTCACCAGGCCACCGTGACCATCGGCCTGTTCCCCGAATGGTTGGCACCGCGTCAGCCCGATTGGCCGGCCGGCCTGAAGCTGACTGGATTCCCCATGTACGACGGTGAACAAGCGGCGCCCCTTGCACCAGCGCTGCAGGCGTTCATCGAAGCGGGACCGGCGCCGGTCGTCTTCACTGCCGGTACGGCGAACACCACATCCGAGCAGTTCTACGCCGAGTCGGCACAGGCCTGTCTGCGTCTCAATTTGCGCGGTGTTTTGGTGGCAGGGCAGCGAAGCCAGCTCCCTGGCATCTTGCCGCCGGACGTCGTCCATGTCTCCTATGCCTCATTCAGCCAGCTCTTCCCCCGCTCGGCGGCCGTGGTGCACCACGGGGGCATCGGCACCCTTAGCCAGGCACTCCGGGCCGGCATTCCACAGCTCATCCGGCCGATGGCGTATGACCAGTTCGACAATGCCAGTCGAGCGTGCCGCCTGGGAGTAGCAAAGGAACTGCTGCCGCGCTCCTACCGGGGGGGTCGGTTGGACGCGGCGCTCCGAGGCCTGATGGACAAACTGGAGATGCGAACCGCATGCGAGCAGTCGGCCGCTCGCATGGAAGGTCAAGACGGCTTGCGCAAGACCTGCGAGGCCTTCGAAGGGGTGGTCAAATAGTCGTCTGCGCTTGCGCCGAGAGGCCGGACGCGGCCCAGGAGCAGACACTTGATTGCCACCCCCCAGGGCCCACGCTTCCTCCAGGAGTTGCAATGAAATTGATACCCTCAAAGTCCGCACGCGCTCGGACAATACCAACAGCCGCGACGGGCGCGCACGCAATCGGTACCGTCGCATTGGCCTCTATCGCGATTGGCGCCGTAGCCGTCGGCGCTTTGGCCATTGGTGCCTTGTCTATCGGCCGGCTCTTTGTTGGCCGAGTTCGAATCCGACGGTTGGAGATTGACGAACTTGTTGTTCGCCGCGTTCGTGTCACAGAGGAGCTCACGACGCCGTCGACATCAGACCCGGGTAGCGTCATCGATGAGTCGAAGCCAGCTGCCGTGACGGCGCTCATCAAGGAGGCCGCGGCGTCGAAGCAGTAGGTTCACGCTCAGCCAACGGCGACCTTCGCTCCAGCCTCTCAACGAACGACGTCAACCCTCTTCGCCATCCATGAACATCCAGCAAGCGTTCTCCTCGGATGCGCTAACGATTTCCTCCGTCCTGCAAGAGGCGGCCCAGTGGCTCGCCGGCGACGGTAGAGCTCTTTGGTCAGCAGCCGAGATTGGCCACGAACGCGTTCTGCGGGACACAAACGAAGGGCTCTTCCACGTCGCCCGTGAGGGCGAGCAGTTGGCCGGCGTCATGAAATTCGAGTTGGAGGACGCCCATTTCTGGCCCGAGGTCCTGCCGGGCAGCTCGGCCTTCATTCATAAGCTCGCCGTGTGTCGAGCATGGGCGAAGAAGGGAGTCTCGACAGAGCTGCTGTCATATGCCCGAATTCGCGCTCAGCATCTTGGACGTACCCACCTTCGCCTGGACTGCGTCGCGGAACGCCAAGGCTTGCGAAATCTCTACGAAGACTTCGGCTTCGCCCTGCACAGTGTCGTCCAGATAGGGGCCTCCTCGTATGCGCGGTACGAGCTCCCGACGGCAACATAGCGCTGGCAACAATCAGCCAAGACCAGACCTTCAGTCATGGTTGCCGCAAACGGTGTTGCGACCAGCTGGCGAGCCCCTTAGCCGTCGTCAGCCGGCCGAAACTCACCTCCCGCTGCGATACGTGGCCTTCCACAGGCGTTCGAGTTCGGCTGCGACGGGCGGGGGCGGCGCGCCGACGAGCGTCGAATGGCCGCGCTGAAAGACTTTGCCGTATACCGTCTGCGATGCCGCGGCATAGAGAAGCACCATGCTGTTGTCGTAGCAATCGTGGTTCTTGCAAACGCTCACGAGTTGGTATTCAGTGCCGGCGACCCGCACTTTCTCGACTGGTTGCGCCGGGCCGTCGAGTTCCATCAGCCACGGCTCTTTGGCCAGCGGGCCGAGCGCCTGCACGTACGGTCGCTTGAACCTCGCGTCCTTCAGCAGGTCGCCGGGCCCGATCTGGATCGGCGGGGCCGTCCCCGGCAGCACGTTGCGGTTCGGGTCGCAATGCCGCACGCGCTTGCCTTTGAACGCCGCCGGTAGCGCGGCCATGACCTTCGGCCCGCCTTCGACCGCGGCGAAGACGCCCGAGGCGTTGCGGTAGAGCACGAACACCAGCGCTTCGCCGCCCGCGACTTCACTCGTCAATGCGGTCTCGAACTCCGGGGGCGGTGTTGCGCCGAAGTACGAAGGCACCGCCTTCACATTGCGGCCGGTCAGCACCGCTTTGCCTCCGTCCTGCACGACCAGTGAATCGCCGAGGTACTTCAGCTGCGGCAGCATGTAGTTCGAGCAGTCCGGGGCCAGCACGCCACCGTAGCGCAGCATCAGCTTGGCGTCGATCTTGCCCTGCGCCCAGGCCGCTGTCGCGGCGCAGAGGGGCAACAGGGCGACGCCGAGAAGCAGGCGTATCGGAGATGTCGTGCAGGGCGTGTTCATCGCGCTTCCTCTCGTGCTCACCGTGGCGCCTCCATTGTGCCGCGGCACAATCGCCCCCACCGGCTCCCGTCCACGTCAGACCGGCTGGCCCGTTGCGAAATGAAAAAGGAAGGCGAGCATGACCAAGCTGAAACCTACATACATTGCCCAACCTGTGCCAGAGCTGCCCGTGCTCGATGTGGCGCGTGCGCAAGCCTACTACCGCGACGTACTGGGCTTCACCATTGAATGGTCCGCGGGCGACAGCCTCGGGTCCGTGGCCCGAGGCGAGGTGGCGATTTTCTTTCGCAAGCGGATGCCGCCGTTCGAACCTTGGATTCATTGGGTATTTGCACAGGACTTGGACGCGACGTACGAGGAACTCGTCGCCGCGGGAGCCAAGATCGTTGAGCCTTTGGAACTGAAACCGTGGGGAAAACGGCAGTTCACGGTCGAGGACATTGACGGAAATCGCTTCTATTTTCACTAGCGCAACAGCCAACGCAGACTGCCGAGTTCTAGCGCGTGGCCGCGTCACGGCGGATGATCTCTTTCACCAGCGCGCTGAACTGCCTGGACAGGATATTGCGCACGACAAGCTTGCCGACAATGGGCGGAACCGGGAAGTCCGGCACTAGCCGGCCTGAATAGCTCAAGCGCACAGCCCCCGAGGGCAGCGCGTCGACCACGTAGCGCCCCTCCATTTCTCGCAGGTTGCCACCCACTGCACGCGCCACTATTCGCCGCTGCGGCGTTTCCAGCACCTCGAGCTTCACCTCGACCGGCTGCCGGAAGAACAGAAAGCCGAAGTGCCCGCTCTGCGCCACCAGCACCTTGTTGCCGTCGCGGCGCAGCACGCGGGAGCTGCGCATGTCGGGGATGAAATCGGCCAGGTGGTCATAGTCGGAAATCGCGTTCCATACGGTGCCTGGGGCGACGATCAGGTCCGCCGACGCGGTAACGGTGATGATCTCGCCCTCGCTCTTGGTGTCGATGGTGACGGGCTGGGCGCCGGCCGGGCCGATGGCCGCCCATGCCAGCACCATGGAGCCCAAAAACTGCCGCCGCCCTGTCGATGCGCATTTCATCGTTGCCGCGCCGCGCATGGGCTTCAGTCCGACGGTAGGCTGGCGCGAATCGAAAAGCGCAGGCTCAACCGGTCTTGCACCTGGACCGCACCGCCCAGGATCGAGAAAGGGACGATGCCGAAGTCGGACTGGTTGAACTCGAGCACCCCGCTTGCGCGGGCCTCGCCAGGCCCGGTCTGCAACTGCACCGGCACGTCGAAGGTGCGCCGCACGCCGTGCAGCGTCAGCGCGAGTTGCAAGCGCGCCCCGTCGCTCGTGCGCTCGACGCTGCTCACGCGAACGAGCGCGAAGGGAAACTTCTGCGCTTCCAGCACCTTGTCGAGCATGTTGGAGCGCGTGCCCTCGATTTCGGATTCGGTGGGCCGCGTGTCCAGCCCGGCTTCGCTGCGTAGCCCCAATTCGTCGACGGCGAGATCGTTCAGCAACACGTACAGATCAGCCCGCCCCTCGTCGGGCGAGACATAGCCCTGCACAGCGTGGCCAGCCACTACGTGGTCATGCCCGAAGCGCGCCAGCGATCCACCCTTGCGCACCGTGATCGTGACCAGCGACCGCGCAGGGTCGACGCGGTACACGGGCTTGCCCAGCGCCTGCGCCTGTTGATACTCCTTGACCGGAAAGCCGGGCGGCAATTGCGGGGCTGCTGGCGGCGCCAGCGCACCTTCGCGCATCGGCTGCGCACAGGCGGCCAGCAGCAAGGCCACTACCGCCAGCAGGAGTGCGGAACGAAGCGCGCGCATGTCATCCCACCTTGCGCAGGCGCACGCGAAACTTCACGGTGACGTCGGGCCCGATGACGTCGGTGGCCACCCATTCGCCGGTGCCGATGCCGAAGGACGCGCGCTTGGCCACGAAGCTGCCTTCCATGATGGCGCCGTCCGCCGCGGGTGCCCAGGCGAAGGGCACCTCGACCGGCTGCTGCACCCCCTTGAGCGCCAGCGTGCCGCGCGCGACGTAGCGGCCCGCCTGCAGCGCGCGCACGTCGGTTGCATGGAACTCGGCCACCGGGTACCTGGCGAAGTCGAACCATTCGGGGCCGGCGATGGCCTTGTTGATGTCGCTGCTGGCCATGTCGGCCGTCGCCACGCGGATGGTGACGTCCAGGCGCGCGCCGGTGGGCTTGTCCGCCTCGAAATTCGCGAGGCGCACGTCGAACTCCTTGAAAACTCCGAGTGCCGCCGCGCCTTCGAAGGTGGCGGCAAAGTCGAGCCGGCTGCCTGCTGCATCCATCTTCCAGTCGGCCGCTTGCGCCGCCTGGAACGCGGCGCCACTGAGGAAGACGGCAAGGCAGGCAAGCTTTTTGCTGTTCATGGTGGCGGCGTCCAGAAAGGCAGCATGCGGGCGAGCACATGGTCCCGTTTGATGAAGTGATGGCGCAGCGCCGCGCCGATGTGCACGACCAGCAGCAACGCCAGCACCATGCCCAGTAAGAAGTGCGCCAACGCCGCAAGTTCCGCACTGTGCTTGTCGGCCGCCACGATGGCGGGCAGCGGCACGCGCCAGAAGATCCGGAAAGGAACACCGGCTGCGGAATTGACGATCCAACCAGTGATGGGAATGCCGAACATCAGCACGTAGAGAAGCGCGTGGCTGGCATGCGCGGCCATGCGCTCCCACGCCGGCATGTCGCTCGGCAGGGGTGGCGCCGGCGTTGCAAGGCGCCACAGCAGCCGCAATGTGACCAGCGCCAGCACCACCATGCCAGTAGACTTGTGCCACACGAAGAGGTTGAGCTTGGTCGGCGAAAGTTGCCAGGTCGACGCCATCCAGCCGAGGGCGAACTGGACGAAGATGAGCGCGGCGATGAGCCAATGGAAGAACTTGATCGCCGGACGCCACGTTGCGCCAGCGCTTGCATGGCTGGGTTCGGTGGAATTGGGATTCGGTCGCATCGAGCGCGAGTGTCGCAGTACTGCGGATTCAACCGGTCGATGCAACACACTGAAGCTGCCGTAGGCAGAAGGAGCATCCATGTCGCCTTCCGTTACCCAATTGGGGCCACAAATGAACCGTCTGCGCAGTCTGTGGGCTTCAGGTGGTTGCGCCTTCGGCGCCATCGCGACCATCCCTTCCGTGCAGACCGTGCAGGTTTTGGCCCGGTCTGGCCTGGACTTCGTGATCATCGATCTGGAGCACGGTCCGATCGATGCACAGAGCGCTCACGCAATGATCGCAGCGACCGGTGGAACGCCCTTGGTGCCATTGGTACGCGTCAGCGGCAAGGAGACATGGCAAGCAAAGATTCCATTGGATCTGGGCGCAATGGGGGTGTGCTTTCCGATGACAAACTCTCGCGAGGATGCTGAGAACATTGTCAAAGCGGTGCGCTACCCGCCGAAAGGTGAGCGCCTCTGGGGCCCGTTTTACGCTCCGATGAGGTGGGGCGTTTCAATGGGTGACTATCTTGCTGCGGCCGACGACGAAGTCCTCGCCGTTGGCGTTCTAGAGAGCATCGAAGCCGTCGAATCGGTCGCTGAAATCGTCAACACATCAGGACTCGATGTGGTGTTCATCGGTCCCGGCGATCTCGCAACAAGCATGGGTTTGCGTGGCCGCACGGACCACCCTGATGTTCAAGCGACGATTGCGAAATTCGAAAAGGCAATCCAGGGCAGCAGTATCGTGCTCGGTGGCGTTGCGCTCAGTGCGGAGCAGGGACGTGCGATGAGGGACAGGGGATATCAAGCGCTGATGGTCGGCTTCGATTGGTCACTGCTCCAACGCGGCATTGGCGCGGCACTTCTGGGTATGCAAAGCTGAGGAGTTCTCCGGGTAGGCGTCTCACGCCGGCAGAGAGTGAGTTGCCAGGTGCCAGGTGATCGCATGGGGTTGAACGGTCGCGCATACCGGTCCCCCATCTCGCGCGGTGCCCAGGATGCGAGCTTCGATTGCACGGCTCGGGTCGTCCACTGCTGCCTCCACCAACTGTCGAGGAATGCCGGCCATCTTGATCTTCGCTCTACGCTCCCAGCATGTCCCGGATTGGCCTGCAAGGGTGCCGGAGTTCACATAGACGAATCGGTCGGTGGGTGTGCCTTGCGCGAACGCGCCGCGGAAGTTGAACGACCCGTCTGCGAGCACCGGCCCTAGATTCATGGTGATGGCGAACGATATGGATTCGCCAGTCGACGCATACGGCTGCAGTAGTTCATCGCGCCCTTTTTGTACGGCGAACAGGACCCCGGGAGGCGGTGCCACGACGACCAAGATGACCTGGAGTTGAGGTACGGTTTCGCTCTTCATTTGCTTGTCCAAACTAAAAATCGATGTTGGCGTGCGCAGCACGTACCTTACGCTGAGATCGGAGCCGTGAGGATCCGTGATGCGCTAGGCGCCCCCTGGCATCGCAGCCGGGTCTGGCCGGCCTGGGGCCTGGGGTGCGCCAGCGCGCATCCGACGCACAACCCGAGGCTCCCTCGCCAGCCGATCGGCTGCGGTTGCGCTCGACGCCGGTTGATGGTCGTGGGGCACTACCAGGACATCACTGGTGCTGTCACGGAGCACGCCTCGAGCAACGCTTTCAAACAGCAGGTCCACTACTGCCGATGAGGGGTGCTTGCCGACAACGATCAGCTCAGCGCCACTGCGCTGCTGCTGTACAACCACCTGCCTCGCCGGGTTTCCGTACCTGATGGTGGACAGCACACGATTGCGGCGCGCATCGTACGAGTCTGTCAGCCAGAACATGCGGTCCTGTGCATAGCGTCGGCACTCGTTTCGGTATGCCTTGATGGCCTCCTCGGAAACCTCCGCGGAGCGAAGCTTCCCCTCGTTGGAGGTGCCGACAGCATGGAACAGTTCAACCTGTGCATCCTTGTTGAGCGCGAACCCGAGCTCGACCAGGCCGCGCGACGCTTCCGAGAAGTCGACGGCCACGACCAGGCTGCGATACGGCCCTTGGGCCGGCTCGCGCACGACGAGAACCGGGCGCGGGCACTTTCGGAGCATGCCTTCCACCGGCTGGCCCATGAAGAACGACCGAATCCCTCGGACCGGCGCGGTGCCCCAGACCACGAGGTCGGCGCGTCGGGCTTCCGGGAGGACGTCCTCGAGGGCGAAAGCGATTCGGCTCACTGAGCGCACACGGATGTCATGGCGCTGACTGAGCTGAAGTGCATGGTGGGCCAGGCGGCATCCCGCATCGGGCGGCGGCGGTTCGCCGGGGTACGCCAGGTAGATGAGGTTGAGTGTCGCGCCGTGCTCCGCGCAGAGATGTGCTGCACGAGAGAGCGCGTTGTCGCCCTGTGCGGAGAAATCGGTGACTGCAAGGATAGAGTGAGGGGTCACGGAGAAGTACTTTCTTGGTGTCAGGCGCCATCCTTCCGGCGCCGTCGAGGCAGCCGATGGCAGCGCGATGAAGAGGGGGCTCGAATGCGAACCGCCAGGCATGGACCAACTACTTTGAGTAGTCGTGAATCGGTGCATGCATTGATGCACTCCATCGAATGCGAGCGTCGTCCGGTGGGACGGCGGCCGCTACCGCGCGAGGCTTTGTGCCCGGCGGTGGATGGTTGCGCTGAAGGGGGAGAGAGCGGACCGCCGGGCTTAGGAATGTGCTGGCGTCAGCTGACGACGCGCCTTCTTCGCAACCGCACGCGCATAGGTCGCCGCAAGAAGCAGCGCGGCCAAGGCAAGGTGAGTGCAAACAAGGGTGGTGGTCATGCGTCGAGTCTAGGCAACGAGCAATCCCGAAGCAAGCAATGGCCTCATGCTTCTTGCCAGATTGAAGCTGCACCATTTTCAAACATAAGGAATCGAAGATGAAGCGTCGCGAATTCACCGTCATGTCGACCGCCGGTGCCGCCAGTCTGCTGATGACCGGTGCGCCCGCGCAGGCGCAGTCGGCGCCAGTTGAGGGCCGTCAGTACCAGCGTCTGGCGAAGTCGGTGCCTGGCTCGGCGCCGGGCAAGATCGAGGTGATCGAGTTCTTCTGGTATGGCTGCCCACACTGCTACGCCTTCGAGCCGGCGATCGAGGCCTGGGCCAAGCAATTGCCGACCGACGTGGTCTACCGCAAGGTGCACGTCGCGTTCCGCGAGAACGTCAAAGTCCATCAGCGCCTGTTCTACACCCTGGAAGCGATCGGCAAGGAGGCAAAGGTGCGCCCGGCCATCTTCGATGCGATCAACCGCGGCCGCCAAAGCCTGACGGATCCGAAGGCGATGGCGGCCTTCCTGACGCCGCTGGGCGTGGATCCGGCGAAGTTCACCGCGACCTACGACTCGTTCGCTGTGCAGAGCAGGTGCCAGCAGGCAGTCAAGTTGCAGGACAGCTACAACATCGACGGCGTGCCGACCATCGCAATCGGTGGCCGCTTCCTGACCTCGCCGGCGATGGCCGGCTTCGGGCTGCGCGCCAGCGAACAAGAGCTGGGCCAGCGCTGCATCGCCGTGGCCAACTACCTGCTGCCGCTGGCACGCAAGGGCTGAGCAGAGCCGACTCAGCCTCTACCACCCATCACAGCGAGCTCAGGAACGCCAGCACCGCAGCCCGCTCGTCCTTCGACATCGCTTCGAACTTGCCGCGGCTCCCAGCGGCCTCGCCGCCGTGCCACACGATGGCTTCCATCAGCGTGCGCGCGCGGCCGTCGTGCAGGTAGCGCACGTTCTGCGCGCTGCCCTGCACGTACGTCAGCGAGCCCAGGCCCCACAGCGGCGCCGTTCGCCACATGCTGGCGGTTGCCTTGCCTTCCGCCAGCGTGTCGGCCAGGCCCGGCCCCATGTCGTGCAGCAGCAGGTTGGTGTAGGGGCGGATGGTCTGGTCGCGCAGCTCGGCGAAGGGATGCTTCGTGCCCGTCTTCATCTGGGGCGTGTGGCAGGCCACGCATTGCGCCTGCGCGAACAAGGCGCTGCCGCGCACGATCTGGGCAGGGTCCACGTTGTGCTCGGGCGAGACGCGCGTGTCGGCCGGGAACCCGCTGCGCAGGCTGCGCTGCGCCGGCACGGCCAACAGCGAGAGATAGTCCGAGACGAGGTCCAGTTCGGCGGCCGAGATCGACGTGCCGCCGGCCGCGTTGCGGCAGTCGGGATCCAGCCGCTGGCAGCCGCGCGACGGGAACACCGGGCTCGTGACGCCGATGTCCTTGAGCAAGGCGTCGCCGACCTGCTGGCGCAGCGTGGCCTTTGCGGCCTTCCAGCCATAGCGGCCGAGGTGGACCTTGCCGTTCTCGGGATTGGTCACCCAGTTCGGCACGCCCCTCACGCCATCGCCGTCGCGGTCGGTCGGGTCGGCCAGCCCGAGGATGGTGCTTTCGTCGATCGCCTCGATCAGCCCCATGCCCACGACCTGCGCCGCCTGGCGCACCGAGAACTTCGCCGGTGCCGGGCCCTTGAATGCATAGACAGGCTTCTGCAGCTCGACCCTCTCACCGTCGGGCAGCGTGTACAGCGTGGTGTCGTAAGACTGCACGCTCACCGACAGGTCCGTCGCGCCGGCGTCGCGGCTGCGCTGCTGCACGTTCAAGCCGTAGGTCGCATCAGGCAGCGGATTGGCGCCGGTCGAAGCGGCTGCCGCGGTGAGCACGGCCATCGAGTCCAGGCGGGCGCCGATGCCGGGAATGGTGCTGCGGCCATTGAGCGTGTGGCATGCGATGCAGCGCTCCTGGTTGTAGCGCGGGCCGAGCTGATTCACGTGCGCCGCGAACACAGGGTTGTCGTCCGGATGCTCGGAGTGCTTGCCGTCCAGGAACGACGTGTGGAACAGGCGCCGACCCTGCACGAAGCGCTTGGCGTTGACGATGCCGATGTTGTTGGACATCTGCTGGAAGACGCGCATCGGCTCTTCCGAGTAGTTGTACGACAGGCTCGTCGATCCGCCCAGCAGAGTCGCTTCGGGCAGCGGCGCCGAATTCAGCCGCGGTGCCACGCCGTACCACGGCACCAGCCCCTGGCCGACGACGTAGAGCTGCTCGAACGAGTAGTAGCGGCTGCCGGCGCCGTCGACCACCGCCTTGCCCCTCAGGTTGTCGGATACCGGCTCGCCGGCGTGCATGCCGTCGCCGTAGCGCTCCAGGCGCTGGGCCGGCGACAGCTCGATCACGTCGCCCATCTTGAGCGCGCGGTGGGGCTGGCCCTTGGGCACGTCCCAGTAGGAATCGAAGTCGATCTTGCAGTCGCGGCTGCCCGCCATGCAGATCGGCTTGCCGCCCATCTTCGGATTGTTGAAACCCGTGTTGAGCGACCAGCCGTAGTCGCGCACGCCTTCGTCGTTGCTGTTGCGGAAGAGGCTGAACGTCGTGCCGTCGAAGGTGCCGTCATTGACGATCAAGACCATCTCGATGAGCTGCTTGCCTGCTGGAACGTGGTCGCGAATCTCGATGCCGTAGGTGCGGTTCTGGAAGTAGGCCGACGGGAAAGTGAGATAGCGGCCCGGCCCTGAATCGGGCGCCGTCCAGTCTTCGCCTCGCTCGCGCGCATGCCGCTCGGTGGGGCGCATCCCCATCAGCGTGACGAGCGTTCCGTCCGCCTCGCGGTACTGGATCTGCTCGGTGACCGGCGTGCCTGCGGCGAACAGCGGAAAGAAGCTCGTGATGCCCAGGCTCGCGTCCACCGGCGTGGCCTGCGTCGGGGGCAAGGCCGGCGAAGGCGGCACCGGATTCGGCGTGTCGATGTTGGTGCCGATGTTCCTCGGCTCCTCCACGACGCTGTCGGTTGGCGACGCCGCGGGTGGGATTGCCCCGACCGGCAATATGGCGCCGCCGCCTCCGGAGCCCGAACCGCCGCAGGCGCTCAGCGCGGCGGCGGCGATCAATAGGCTCGCCAGGGCGATCGTCGTGCGCGAGGGCAGTCGTCCGGCGTCGACGTTCTTCTTCTTGTCCACGATGTGTTTTCCTTGAAGTTCGTTGTGGCGTGGGTGTGACCCGCGGCCACGAACTTCGAGGAATAGTTCATGGCCACGAGATGTCGGCGATGAACGGTGCAGCCTTCATGCCATATCGGTGATAGCGCGCAAGAGGCTGCGAAATGACGCAATTTGTCACAGAACCGAGCAACATTGACAGCGGCGAACGGCTGCACCTGACTGTTATGTCACTCAGCGTAACTTTGCGCGCAGCGCGCAGGCCAGGGGACCACCTCGGGGCTGCAGATACCAGTCAGTTCGACTCGGTCGCAGCGTAGAGATGCCATTGCCCCGGCACGCCCTTCAACGCATGGACGCCGCGGTCCTGAAAGGCGATGCCCGAGCCGGCCACGAGGTCCTTCACGGTGCTCGACACCAGCACCTCGCTCGGGCCCGCCTGGCCTGCGACGCGCGCGCCGATGTGCACGGCGATGCCGCCGAGCTTGGCGCCCATCACCTCGCACTCGCCCGTGTGCACGCCGGCACGCACCTCCAGCCCGAGCAGGCGAGCGCCGCTGCCGATGGCCGCGGCGCATCGAACGGCCCGCGCCGGCCCGTCGAACGAGGCAAAGAGACCGTCGCCGGCGGAGTCGACCTCGTCGCCCCGAAAGCGATTCAACTGGCGGCGGGCCACGCTGTAGAACCTGTCGAGCAGGTCGTGCCACCGAGCGTCGCCGAGTTGTGCGGCCTTGGCGGTCGAACCGGCGATGTCCACGAACAGGATCGACGCAAGGACGCGGTCTGGTTCGCCCGCATGGCGCTCGCCGGTCAGGAACTCCTCGACATGGTCGATGTAGGCGTCTGAGTCACCGACCCAGAAGAAGTGATCCACGCCAGGCAGTTCCACCAGCTTGGCCCCTGGAATCTGCCGGGCGAGGTAGCGCGCCTGCTCGACGGAAACCATCTGATCGTGGATGCGATGCAGCACCAGGGTTGGAACCCGGATCGCCGGGAGGATCGAACGCGTGTCGATCTCGTAGGCCATGCGCACGGCCGCCACCGCCGCCCCCGGACTCGCCGCCCTGCGCTGCAAGCGCGCCCACGATTCGCGCGCACCCGCATGGGCGGTCAGCGATGGGGCAAACGCGGTCAGCAGCACACCTTGGCCCCATCGCCGCTCCATCCTCTCGATCATGTCTTCATTCGCCTCGCGCGTGGCTCCGAACGGATGGTCGGGTGCCCAGGCGATGCGCGCGTACGACCCGACCAGCACAATGGCCGCGCAGCGATCCGGATGGGTGGCGGCGAAGAGGAGACTGAGCGGCCCGCCCTCCGAGACGCCGACAAGGGCGGCCTGCCGGGATCCCGCGGCGTCCATGACCGCGCGCACGTCGTCCATGCGCTCTTCCAGCGTGGGAAATTGATGGACCGACACCGGGTCCGACATGCCGGTGCCGCGCTTGTCGAAAAGGATGAGACGCGCAAACGAGGCCAGGCGCTTGTAGAAGTGCGCAAGCTGCGGATCTTCCCAGCCGCCTTCGACGCTGGAGACGAAACCTGGAACGAAAACAAGATCGATAGGCCCCTTGCCAAGGACCTGGTACGCAATGTGGTACTCCCCGCTCTTGGCATAGCGGGTTTCTGGCATGTCGTTCATGAGTTCTCCCGGGGTTCCGGAATCGGCGACGGCTGAATTCGGCGGCGTCGACCTGATCTTCTCCGTGATCGGCGCGAACGTCCAGCGCCCTTGTTCAACGACGCACGTAGCTCTTGCTTCCGTTGTCGCTCAAACAGTACTGACCACCTCGTGGGCCGATGCAAATGTTGCCGGAACGGCAAGAGCAACTGCTGCCACCTGCTGCTGCAGGAGCGTCAAGCAATCCGCGAACGGCACTGCCCTGCGGGCCTGAGCAAACCTTCTTCGATCCGCTGATCGAACCGTCATTGCAGACGAACCTTTCGCCAGCGCAGTGAGCGACGCCGCCCTTGCTTCCGGAACACGGATAGTTTGCGGCCTGAGCGCCCCATGGAAAGAGGAGACCGGCGAGGAGCCAGACGACAAGTGCCCTTATCGGCATGCGCCCCTTACTCCGATAGCAGCTGCCGCGCTGCACTTCATCGCCAAGTCCATGGTCTTGTTGGCTGTCCGGATACTGAAGACCAGATAGGTCTCACCGTTCGAGCAGCGGGCCAGCAAGGAGCCGTCGGAGGAACGCGCCGCAGTGATCAACTTGGGGCAGGGGTGTTCCGCTTCGCGGATCACACGCAAGCCTATCGCCTTGGGATCGCCAGGCGGTGCGGGCAGAACTTGGAAGGCTTGCGCCAGTGCCGCCGTTGGCAGGACAAGCATCAACAACTGGAGCGCGATAGAGCGGCGGAGGTGACGGACGTTGAGTTGCATGCGGCTTGCGGACCTGACAGGGGGCGCCAGTCTCAATCCTTCGCCGCAACCCGCCTAGAGGGCCGATGCAACAGGTCGCCAACTATTGCTCGATCAACGGCCGAAAAACCATAGACAGATCGTGCCCATCGGGGAAAGCCTGCTTAAGGCGGTTCGGGACAAGCGGGTCGGTCTGCCAGATTCTTGGGGAAGGCGAGACTTTGTACCTCCCCTCAATTGGCGAGAGCTGCCAACAATCGCCGCCTTACTAAGAACAACCGAAGGCTATGCCCGTGCTCGCTCGACAACAACAACGCAGACCCACAAGAACAATCATCGCCGTCATCGCCGTCATTGCCGTAGCGCTCGCCTTGAGCGGTTGCAGCACCATGGTGGCCTACTCGCCCAAGGCGAACGCGCCGATCCAGAGCTTGAAGTACACCCAGGGTGTCGGCACCGTCACCGAGAAGAACGAGAGCCAGGAAATCTTCATGTACCCGACGTTCAGGACGCAGGGTACGACCATGCCGACCTTCACCATCGGCTACGCCAACAACGGCGGCGAGGCCGTCAACTTCACGCCGGACAACGTCAAGGCCTTCTTCCGCGGCCAGCCCGTCCCTATCTACACCTACACCGACCGCATTGCCGAGATCCAGAGCGAGAAGCAAGCCAAGCAGATCGCGCTGGCCATCGTCGGCGGCCTTGCGGCCGGTGCCGCTGCCTACGGCGCGTCGCGCCAGACCTATCGCTCCAACTACTCGGGCTTCGCCTCCGGGCCGCGTGGCGTCACGAGTTTCGCCGGGACCAACACCGTCCGCATCTACGACCCGTTCGCCGGCATCGTGGCTGGCGCGGCGGTCGGCGGCGCCACGGGGCTTGGCATCCAGCAACTCGAATACAACGCCCAAAACCAGGAGCAGGCCGCCAACTCGATACTGCAAGCCAACACGGTCGATCCGCTGCACATGGTGACGGGTGATTTGGTGTTGAAGAACTGCTGCGATCCGTATCCGAAGCCGGAGGACACGATTCGGTTCGAGGTCACTGCGAATGGGAAGACGGCTGTGTTCGAGTTTGAGCGGGTCAAGGTTGCGCAGTAGATGTGCGAAGGGACGGTGGGCTTCGGGCTATCGGCGGTCGGTTGACAGCAAGCCGGAGTCGACTTTGAGGTGGCCATGAAGCTGGCCGGATAAGGGACTATGTTTTGATGAGTGAATTGAACTACTATGTGCTGGTTGGACTGGGCTCCTTCGTAGGGCTGTTGCAGCTCGTTCTGCTGGTTCGCCGCCAAGCATTCGAGACGCCTGCCGATCTCAATGCACGCATGAGCCTGCTGGAGCAGGGCGTTCAGGGGCTGGTGCAAGCCACGGCGAAAAACCAAGGGAGCACCGAACGGATTGAGCAGCAGCTCCGAGACTTTACTCAGGCGACTACGGCCGGCTTTGATGCGTCCAAGCGGTCTCTGGACGAGCAGCTCGAGCGAACGGTCAATGAAGCTCGGAATGGGCGAGCCGAGCTTCTGATTGCGCTTGCGACATTCGAGTCGCGCCTTGAGCAGCGGTTCACGACCGTCGAAGGGACCCTCACGGAACGCTTGACTGAACTTCAGAAGCAAACCGTCGGTAACTTGGAGGCCAATCGAAAGTCGCTGGAAGAGAAGCTTGGGCAGACCGTGGAGGAAGCTCGGAGCGGCCGCATCGAACTCTCGACGGCATTTGGAGCGTTCGAATCAAAGTTGGATCAGCGTATCGCTGGATTCGATACGTCACTGAATACCCGCTTTGATGCGCTGCAGCTGGCCCTTTCAGGTCGCCTGGAGGAGACGGGACGGTCGCTGTTGACCCTCTTGACCCAAGCGCAGGCCGATGCTGCCATCGCTAGGACCGAGATGACGCAGACTCTGGCGACATTTCGGCAGGAGATGTCCCAGGCCCTGGGCACGCTGTCAGCCGAGTCCGTGAAGGCCCGTGAGGCGTTGGCTGAAAGTGCGACCACGTTCGAGACGCGCATCCAAGAGCGCTTCGAGGCACTCACGATGGTCACCGGGCAGACGCTCGGCACCCTCAAGAACGACATCAGTTCGCAGCTCGGCGTGATGTCTACCGCGTTGAAAGAGCAGCTGGAACTCAATGGCAACCAGATACGCAACCAGTTCACCACGCTGCAAGACTCGGTAGCACAGCAGCTGCTGGTCATGGCTCAAGGCTCGCAGCGCAGCTCCGAAGAACTTCGGACCGCGCTCAATGAGCGCCTCGCAGCTATCCAGCAGGACAACACGACAAAGTTGGAAGAGATGCGTCGTACCGTCGACGAGAAGTTGCATGCGACGCTGGAGCAGCGACTGGGCGATTCCTTCAAGCTCGTGAGCGAAAGACTAGAGCAGGTTCACGCTGGTCTCGGCGAGATGAAGACGTTGGCTGGCAGCGTCGGCGACCTGAAACGGGTGATGACGAACGTTCGTTCACGCGGAACGTGGGGAGAAGTCCAGCTCGGGGCAATCATCGAGAGTCTCCTTACCGCCGAACAGTATTCTCGTAACGTGAAGACCGTCCGCGGTAGTGATGCGCTGGTGGAATTCGCTGTGCGTATGCCAGGCAAGACCGACGACAGCCCGGTCTGGCTGCCGATGGACTCCAAGTACCCAGTAGAGCAGTATCAGCGATTGCTTGATGCGCATGAATTGGCTGACAAGGCCGTGATTCAGCAGGCGACGACAGCATTCGAGACGTCCATTCGCACTGAGGCAAAAAAGATCTCCTCCAAGTACTTGAGCCCACCAGACACGACGGACTTCGCCATCATGTTCCTTCCAACGGAGGGACTCTTCGCGGAGGTGGCCCGTATCGCCGGCCTGATCGAAGTTCTTCAGAATGAGCATCGCGTCGTGATTGCCGGACCGACCACCTTGGCGGCAATGCTCAATAGCCTTCGCCTTGGATTCCGCACGCTTGCTATCGAGAAGCGATCGTCGGAAGTGTGGGGGATTCTTGCATCGGTCAAGACCGAGTTTCGCAAGTTTGGCGACATCGTGGATGCCACCAAGAAGTCAATCGACGCGGCAGCGCGGAAATTCGACGATGTCGGAGTTCGAAGCCGGGCGATCGAGCGCAGCCTTCGAGA
>Ga0307515_10005236_pt1 | contig 26368 bp, 13 predicted proteins | sample 17_EM_MG_FD_194513 | JGI IMG/M metagenome (GOLD analysis project Ga0307515, IMG submission 194513) | Populus trichocarpa ectomycorrhiza microbial communities from riparian zone in the Pacific Northwest, United States - 17_EM | ecosystem: Host-associated > Plants > Roots > Unclassified | place... | reverse complement strand
TAGGGGGAGGGGGGGCCATTACAAAAAAAAAATGCCAAACTCTCTCCAGCTCACACACTCTCTCCCAAAATACATACATAAAAAACCTTAAATCCATTATTTCTAAACCAACTTCTCAATCAGCATCGCTAACAGCAAGCCAACACTTCCTCAAAGGCTAGAAGAAAAAATCAAGGGAGAAGGGAGGCAAAAAAGAAAAAAAGAAAAAAAAGAAGAAGAATCTAAAAAGCCATTCTCACCCACCTTATTTTCTATCCAAATATCTCAGCTAATTGCTCCGCCAGCATCGCTAATAGCAAACCAACACTCCTCTAAAGGCTAAAAGAAAAATAGAAAGGGAATACGGGAGAAATTCCAGTGAAAAGGGAGCCAAAAAACCATCATTGAAACCATCCTTTTTCTAGTTGCCCAACTAGCCACCTTTCTCCTCCATTAATAACCTTTTGCCCAAGTAAGCTTATTCTTCCTCTTTCTGGTTCATTACATTGTAGTTTTCTTGGCTTCAACATGGTACGACAACCATGTTTGCTGGCACTTTTGCTCACAAAACCTTGTCATTGGGTTGGGCCAGTGACAAGGTAAATGAGATGGACTCAAGCCCTTTTCGTGTCTAGGCTGGGTTCAACCCATGTTTATTTAGGAAAAAAAGAAGAAAGTTTGTTGGGTTAGAAAAAACCTGGCTTGGTCTAGGCGTCAACCCTACCTGTGTGCATGCCTTGGGCCTTAGATCCAATAAACCTAGCCCATGTAGTTGGGCTAAGCACAACCTAAAAGTTAAGAGCGTGTTTGGCTTGCTCTAATTTTGTTAAAGGAATAAGGCCTTATTTGGGTCCTTAAGGTGTGTTTGCCAAACACGACCTTAAGGCATTGTTAATGTTTCTGATTTTAGGCTAAAGGTGTGTTTGGCAAACACGCCCTAAACCTTTTCCTTTAGTTTAAATTTGATTTTATTATAGTGTCTATCCAAACAATCCCTTAAAAATTTCAAACAATTATGAAATAATTCAAGGACCATTTTAAAAATATTTATGGGTTCCTTGCATGCTTTTCTAGCAATTTTACCTAATATCGACCTGTATGCTTACACTATAAGATACAAACCCGGTATTAAAAATACTTTATTTTTTTCAAAATTTCAAAAAAATTTCAAAATTCAGAAAAATTTCCTTATTTAGGCAAACACAAAAATATGTTTATTTTTTCCCTCAAGAATTTCATTTAATATTAAGTTGCATACTTACACTGTAAGATACAGACCCAATATTAAAAATACCTGATTTTTCTATGAAATTTAAAAAAATCCAAAAACATTTCAAAAAAATTCATAATTTCAAAAATACAAAAATATGTTTTGTTTTCATACTTATTGTCAAATCCTAAAGATTTTTCATGCATATTTTTTTAAAAATAAAATCACATTTTTATCATGTTTTAAAAATAAAAAATGGATATCGTAACTAGTTTATGATTATACATTAGGATTCTGCCAAAACACCAAAAATCTCACAACAATGAATTTGTTTAATTAGTATTCAGAGTGTTAGGATTTAGTTGTAGATTTTAATATTTGGGAGTATAAAATTACATTGTAAAGTATACCCTCATGTATTAAAAATACAAAATAAAAAATAAATGCGATGCTAAATATAGGTATTAGAACAGTTAGGATTGAATTCAACAAGATAGAGACTTTCTCACGAAGGGAGATCTGTCTTAAACCTTATATAAGACCAATGGATAGAAACATGGTGTAGAAAAACAATCAATCAGCAATGCAGCTTATTTTAGGTAGGGTGCACTGAGAGTGATGCGTCTTTCCCTTATACATCTAGTCCCCTTACCCAGGCTCGCAGACTATAGGTTTCTTAGAGACTATGATTTTAGGTGGTGACTCCTTTAAATCATAATTTTATGATTAAACCCAAGACCCCTTCAATTCCAAGAGGCAGCTCCGCCATTCAACGTCGTGTATGTCACGACAAAAACAATGACACACACTGCCCCACGTGAGAGGAGACGCCTGGACATTTCCAATGTCATTGCGAAAGCTGTTATTTGGACATTGGAAGATGCCACATCGACCATCAAAATGCCGTGGGTTCCTCCCACCTATTCCCACATATGTTGCATGTGCCAACCAACTTGATACAAATTAGCAAACATCACCAAAGGATCCATTAGAGGTATTAATTGAATTTGTTATAAGGTTTGAAACTAAAAGGATCCAAAAGGAATTTATGATGATTTTGGATATTTGGCTTAACAAGTTGTAAATTTTCTAGACTAGATCTTTGTATACTTTTTAGGCCATTTATGAAACTACAAGAAGGATTTTGTTATGATTTAGTTAGGATGAAAACTAGATATCTCAAGCTTTTCATCTATTTATGGCAGGCCTAGTAATTCATCAAGACAAGAGAGAATGACGTATTTGAAGTCAGGTGAGAAGTTGCTATATGAGTTTTGCTATTTGTTTTTTTTTTTTTTTTATGATTTATAGACTTCTTATTTAGTAAGGATTCTTTTTTTTTTAAGCTTTACCAAAACTAGGTTCCAGATGATGACAATGATGAAATAACACAGAAACTAAAAGATAAAGTGATATAACCTGATTTTAAAGCCTTGATTTGATACCGATTGATGTGAACCCTATAGATATAAAGAACCAGAAACTCATAGTCAAATTGACCCTTCCTATGAAAGCTAAACTTATGCTTATGATTGAGCTTAAGACAATGATAATCTGTACCTAGACACCAAGACTATAAGTAACCAACCCCCGCCCAACACCTATAATCAAGACGTGAACAAGAAGTATAGAAGACATTACGAAGTTTGGTTAATTATTTGATAAATTAAAGTAGTTCCATAAGGAACCAAGAGTAAAAACAAACTCTCACACATAACTTTTATTTATATCTACCTCTTATTCTATAAAATCTAAATACAAGCTAAATAAAACTATTTATAATAGGTAAAAACATCCTAAATAATAGTAGGTAAATAATAATAGAGTTCTTAATAAAAAAGGAAAAAGAATCCTAAATCAACTAGAAAAATAATATAATTTTCGCACAATATCTTCTAGACCTTATAACAAGGTCTTCTTTATATCCGATTGGCCTGAGAATTTACTCCAATATAAAACAAGACCTCTTAAAACTTTTGAAAAAAATCCAACTAGATCCAAAGGTAGGATTGAGAATTAGAAAAACATAAGCTCAAAACCATCTCTAGTGCCATTGAATGATATGAAAATCTTGCCAATTAGAAAATCAACAAAAAAAAAAGGGAAGCAGAAGTTGCTGACTTGGAAATCCTTGCCAAAATAATCCCAATTGTTGCCACCTATGCTTTCCTTATAAAAAAGGAATCCATGCTAAATAAGAAGTCCATGAATCATAAGAAAATAAATAGCAAATATCTTACAACAACTTCGGGCCTAACTTTAAACACGTCATTTTCTCTTTGGATGAATTACTGGGCCTACCTTATATGAATGAAAAACTTGAGATGTCTAGTTTTCAGCCCAACTGAAATTGCAACAAAATTTCTCTTGTAGCTTCAAATATGGCCCAAAAAGTACAAAAAGATCTAGTGTTATATATTTCCAACTTGTTAATCCAAATATTTAGAATCAGACCAATCAATCTCTCTTGGATCCCTTGAGTTCCAGATCTTATAATAGGTTCAATTGGTACATTTAATGGATCATCTAATGATACTTGTTGATTCATAACGTTTTTAAATTATATGAAGTATCAAATTGCCCCTCGATTAACTTGATAATAACCAGAAAGCAATGATGAAAATATGAAAAGCCCATGAATGCTAGTTAAATAAAATTTGTTTTTAAACGTAATTTAGTCATTTCACTACGCTTTTAAAAATACGAGACCTTCTTGTTCTCGATCAATTTGATAATGACTAATGCACTTTGTAAAAAGATTATATTTTCCCCAATAACCAATGCATCGATTGTTTTTTAGAAGGGTAAATTGGTCATTAAAAATGATTTAAGTTTACTAACATTCGAAATAAAAGCACTTGAAAAAAAGGCATAGGTTTTCCACTTTTCCTACTGGGGTGAGATAGTTTGAAACAGCAAAAATTCTAAAGCTAGCCGGCGATCCGTGATCAAAATCAAATCAAATTTAAGTTCTTCCAATAATCTATGCATCTATTTTCATGCAAATGTTACCCTCCAAATGCATGAGATTCAGGATATTAGATGGTGAGAACCAAAAATATCAATACCATATACGGCTGTTAGCAGCTGCCACCGAAAGGTCTATCTATTAGAGTGGGGAGAAGAGAGAATTGATGTAATAAATTTGGTAGCAACCGCCCACAAAACAGACAAACTCTTCTTTCATCGAGCAAAGGCATTTAAACCTTAATATCCAACAGGAAAGGAGGTTACCTATGGGATATCGATACCTCATTATATGTTCATGAAAAATTTGCGAGCAGAGTCCCCCCAAAATCTCTCTCTACGCCGGAGGTATTCTACTGATTAATCATGAAAAGTATAGCATTTTATTTAATTTATATCTACGTTTGAGTGATCTTACATGTTTCTGATTTTTATGACTGTTGGCTAGTGTATTTTATAATAGATTTTAATTTTTTAATAATAAGAGATCAACTAAGACTAATTCCCTTCTCCAAGTGATCTTAAAGACAAACTTACCCTTTATAATATATTTAAAGAAATTTAATAAATTTTTTCTAGTGTTAGAAGGGAGCATACCTTCTAACCACCCTCCAAGGTATTTAATAAAACAAACATGTTCCGTTTGCTTACCAAACATGTAGCTTTTCTTACATTTGTTTTATTCACCACTGAAGTACAATCATCATTCCCATTAAAAAAATACATATCTTTGAACAAGGTTATTTTAATATTTTTATAGGGTATATTAGTTATTATTGATTTGTTTGAGAGTATTTTTATCTATTCAATGTTTTAATGAATAATACAATAACCAAAATACCCCTAAGAGTAAAAAAAAAGTTGTCTCAAGTAGGGGCATTTAAGTATTTTTGTTTTTCATACGCAATAGAATTACACATATACCCTTAAATGCAAGACATTGAATTCATTGTAGTAAGGGGTTTTTAGGTCTTTTAGGTTAATTGTAAATTTGGTTAAGGGTAGTAAAGTAATTTACCTTTAAAATAATAATTTTATGTTTGAAAAGTTGTTGGCACGTGCAGAGCACACGCTAACGCGTTGGAGCCACCATATTTTTGGGCAGAGCGGACGATGGTTTTCAGCGATAAAAAATGAGTTTTTTTCATCTCATTTTATTTCTCGCTATCTCCTCTTCTATTATAGATAACGCATGATGTAGTTGGTGTATCGCTAGTGACCCTTTCTTTTTTTTCTTCCTTCATTTCTCTCTCATACCTTGGTGAATATACTATGGTCCTTATTGTTATTGTTATTTTAGATTCAAGCATTTTAGTTTTGATTACTTTTTTTAGTCATTTTTCTTTTCGTTGAAATTTTATTTGTTTTCAATTTAACCTTTGGTGTTTAATTTGTATATATAAGGTATTTCGATTCGGTCCTTCTACTTTTAATTTTCTTATTTTTCTCATTTGCTCTTATTCTTATTCAAAAAATCATGGTTCTAATACCAAATACATGTTTTGTTTTTCAAAAAAATAAAAATAAAAATAGATGAACAAGAAAAGGGGATTTTAACTAAAGATATATATATATATATATATATTATAAAATTTAAATAATTAAGATTTTCATAAACATTTATTCTAGTCATCCTATAATTAAATGAAAATAAATTTTAAAAATAGCTCCATAACATCACGCAAGCATTCTAAAAAATTGTATTTAGCATAACTTTGCTCCAAGTTAAAATAGCTACATATAGAATTAAATGAAAACAGATTTTAAAAATAGTTCTATAGCATCGTGTGAACACACTAATGAATTGTATCTAACTTCACTTTGCCCCAAGTCGAAACAAAAAATCAAATAACATTTTTGCCCAAATGTAATGGATATCATTTGTTATAAGGACATGTTTGATATAGTGTTATGGAGCATAAAATATAATAACTCATTATATTCCTATGTTTGGCTAATTATTTCAAAAATTATTCTTTTATGGATGAATGTCACTTGAATTTATTCTTGATGGATCAACGAATTTTATATATGTTATTTTTGCTTAAAGCTCATGTTTAAAAGAGGCAAAGACAGGGCAATAACCCAGAATACATAGTCATGGAAAAGTGTCAAGCCTATATGACATGGGTCTGGCTTGCTTCCAAGCCCAACATCCTTAAGTTTAGCTAGGTGTTGAGCCCAAATACATGTGAGTCCGGTGAGATGCTAGACTTAACATCCTTGGACTCATCTATGTGCTAAACCTAGGTACATGTAGGACCAACGAGATGCCAGACCTAATAACCTTGGACTCAACAACACGCTGAGTCCAAGTACATATAGGTTTGACAAGATACTAGACCTAACATTCTTGGGCTTAGTTACAAGCTGAGTCTAAGTACATGTGAGTCTAATGAGTTGCCATACTCATCACCATTGGGGTTGGGATCATTCCAGGTCCAAATGCATGTATAACTGACAATTATTATAGGTCCCATGTTGGGTCACAAGGCTTTGTTTGTTTAAGATGTTAAAAGTAAAGAAAAATCATCTCTCTACATCCCTAGGTGTATGAGAGTCTCCTAAAGGCCTGTCATATTTCCATCAATATTAATATTATGTAAGAGATATTTATCCCTCATCAATGATATCATAAGGAAATAACATTATAAACCCTCAATTCAAGCAACATGAAAAGGTTTAAAGGCTATTTATACCCCCTAAACTATTCAGGTAAAGAGTTCATATTTTTCTATTATTTGAAGTATTCATACTTTTATTTTCAAAGCATTTTTCACATACAAATAAGAAACAAACACTCTTATTTTTAGAATTTAAAGCCTTTTCTTTTATTTATCGCAATCCTTTATTTAAATTCACTGACTTTGTCATTGTAGGGTCCCTAAATCCCATCAAAAGAGACTGTTTTGCAGGTGTTAGGTCTTTTATCACCAACCATCAACTTCGTGAACTCTGAATAAGGGAATATTGACGTGAACATGTGATTACCCACTATCCAAACACTAAAAAAACCTAATTCCTGAGCATATTAAATTTTAGATCATTAATTGACGTTGTCAGTGGGGAACTGGTAAAAAAACCTTCTATTATTTTTTCCAGAACTCGTTTATTAATATCCATAATCACAATAAATGGTAGATAATCAAGACACTTCTGAAATAGAACGTGTGACAGACCTTTCTGTCACAGTAGACACTTTTTCCCAACCAAATCTTCAACAACTCATCAACTAGGTGTATTTCCTTATCCAGACCGTGTTGGTAGCTTAAGGGCCAAATCAGACTTTGCCACCTTAACAAGTTTTAGCTCCCGCGACACCCTCTTTTACAAATCCATAGCTGCAGGTTGCACCCAACACATATAGACAATTGCATTATCCAGAATAACTTAGGCATAATGAAGTGTTGGAGGTTTTTCAGCCTTAGCGACCACCAAGTCCCTCCAGAGAGCGTTTGCGTCATTACAATGCTCATGCACATAACAAGCACTCTCGATACCCATCCAAAAACTGCAAGATAAAGGCTTCATATCAGTCCCACTGTTTCATGTTAGAAACCTCAATCTCCATAGAACCTTATAAATATAGGAGTGAGAAATAACCTACAAAGGAGTATATCCATGAGGATGTTTATACCCTTCATCAGATTCAAGATTCTTTCTTATTAAAATGAGTGTTATACACTCTCATACCCAATGATTATATATCCACCAAGATGACTTTGGACAATTGTGATGGTTTTGCTGACCCAAGAGATCATAGGCATAACGTACGAAACAACCTGGAATTAGTCATCTAGGATAGTTATGCCATATGTAAGATCCTCGCTACAACCTTTAGGGGGTCAATATATACATGATATAACTTAAAGCCAGACTCCATTACAAATTTTAGCGACCTCAGTGGTCAGTTTATCACAAACATCCCAGTTAAAAGAACTTCCACAAAATGTTTTTAGGTCACTTGAGTTGATGAGAAGTCCACATGAGCATATCTGAAGAGGTTTAATGAAAAAATGCTCAAGGTTGAGGAATTAATTGAGTATATGGCTTCTGAGGCCTTAATAAGTGGAGTAAAAGGGAGAGCTTTATATAAAGAGTTTTAATGCTATACCAAACAGAAGCTTGTTAAAAGTAAAGTAGTCCATAAAGAACTGTATATAGGTGAAAGAGGCAAGTGTGCTACGTCATGGGCCTCTTCGTTTCTTAAAAGAGAATTTTCCACAGAGGTCTCCTAAGCAAGATCGCTCTTCTAGGAGGGACAACAACCCTAGGAAAAGTTGGAATAAGCTAATCAAAGAACACATGACCTACCCTGAAACGCTCACGACTCTATTGAATGCTACCCTAACAGAAGTCTTCACTACTATTGAGGGTAAACAATTTGTTCAATACCCTTTACGTATGAGATCACCATCCAGTACTCGCACTTCCAAGAAGTATTGTCTGTTCTGTTAGGATATAGGACATGACACCGAAGAGTGTTATATTTTGAAAAAAGAAATCAAAAGATTGATAGCTAAAGGTTATCTCCGCTAATTTTTGAAAAGAGACTCTCATCTTGAGTTAAGTAGGGAATAGCCCAGCAAATTGAAACATGCATTACCTGAAATCAATGTAATCTTAGGTGGCACCTTAGTCAGGGGTGATTCCAACACAGGGAGAAAAAAGTATTGGAAGCAAGTCCTTACAATTATTCATCTTCTAAACTAGTGGCACGAACCCATCGTCTTCATCCTAGAAAATAAAGAGAGAGTAACTTTTCTATATAAAAATGCCCTAGTCATTTTCACAATCCTTTCCAACCATTAAGTCTACCAAGTGTTGATGGATGATGGTTGTACAATTAACATCATTTCCTTTGAAGTGATGGCATAAATGGGGATAGCTCCCTCAAGACATGCTCGAATGAAGACTCTCCTCATTGGGATAAAAGGTTCAAGAGTACCGGTGAAGGGAGCACTGAAAATTCCATTTACTATTGGCATAACCCCTAAGTGTATCTCCCTCTAGCAAACCTTTATGGTCATTGACATGGAATTGGCTTATAACGTCATTTTGGGTAGACCTTATCTATGTCAAACCAATGTTGTCATCAACACCAGGTGCTTGGCATTAAAGTTTCAAACTCAGAAAGGAGTAGTCATAGTATAAAGGAATCAAGTGATTTCAATGCAATGTGCCTTTACATACTTGAAGGGTAAAAATGTTATAACACTAGACTAGCAAGGGTCCTTGAAAGAAAGGGTGAAGGTTAGAACCGAAGCTGTTAAAGAATTGAGGGATGTCTTTTTAAAAGAAAATGAACAAGCAATCATGAAAGTGGGTTCAACCCTGACACCAACACAATAGTCATCACTGATGATGCTCCTTCATATATGAAGATCCAGTTTTATAATTGGCACCTCAAACATGCCATGAATCAGTCCTAAAATAGCCATTCATCAGGTAGATCCAACTTTCACCTAGTCCGCTAGAAGAAGAGAAATTTTAGGGGTGAGAGATAGAAGATAATAACATAAGATGAATAAATTCATGGCTTATGGTTTTATTAGGGAAGTGATGTAACTTGTCTGGCTAGAAAATATGGTCATGGTCAAGAAAAGCAATGACAAATGGTGGATGTGTATAGACTTCACAAAATTGAACAAAGCTTGCCAAAAAAATAGTTATCCTCTTTCTAAGATTGATTGAGTGGTTAACTCTACTGTAGGTTTTGAGTATCTAAGATCATTATATACCAATTCTTGATATCACTAAATCCCCATCCATCCAGATGATGAGGTAAAAATAGCTTTCATAGTAAAAAGGAATATTTTGTTACAAAGTTATGCCCTTCGGACTTAAGAATAGTGGGACCACTTACCAACGAATGGTAAATAAAGTATTCAAGAACCAACTTGAGAGGATTATGGAGGGGTATGTTGATGACATGTTGGTGAAGAGGATGAATTTTGAGCAACATCTTGTATACTTAGAAGTCTTTTATGTTCTTAGCCACTATAAGATGAAACTTAATCCTTCCAAGTGTGTATTGGCCATTAAAAGAGGAAAGTTTTTGGGTTTTCTTGGAAGTAGAGAGGGGATTGAGGCTATCCCAGAAAAAATCCAAGCCATTTTGGACATGGCTCCTCCTCGATCAATGAAAGAGGTTTAAGGCCTCATAAGGAGATTAACTGCCCTTAACCAGTTCATAGCTCACTTGGGGAAGCATATTTTACCATTCTTTAAGACCGTAAGGAATATTTCCAACTTTAAACAAACTCTAGATTGTCAAAATGCTTTTGAGGAGCTCAAAATGCATCTTTCATCTCTCGAGATACTATCTTAACTAAGGGAGAATGAAAGCTTTTTTCTCTACCTAAGTCTCTCCTGAGATACCATCTACAAGATATGAAAGGAAAGAGTCTCCCTCATGCTTAATACTCTAATCATTTAAAAATGTATCATAGTCAATGAAAAAATGTAAGTTTATAAATATATGAATGTCTTATTCAAAATCACAGCGTTTTCATATTCTTTAAGTGATGTCTAAGGGCCTCTCGACACTCTTTAAGGGATTGACCTAGTCTCCCTAGAGAAATAGCCACATAACTCTCCAAGGTATTAACACTGTCTCCCTAGGGCAAGAGCCCTATTATCTCCAAGGAATATGTATGGGTCTTCTTAGGGTAATAACCCCATACCTTTTAAGGAATTGATCAGTGATCACCTTAATGCAATTGCATAACTCTCCAAGATAAGGATCGACTCAATCTGTCTACGGATATTTCCCCATAATTCCATGCCTAGTAACCTCTCACCAATCCATTAGGGATACATTCAGATAGCCAGATTAAAGGAGCAAGCACTCTTGGATAAGGATATATACCTGCAACCTAGATTTCCTCATTGGTTCCAGGCAAGGGGCAAATCTTACTAATGTTAGGTGAAGTTCAAATTTGCAATCTTGCCAATCTTACTAACGTTAGGTGAACTTCAAAGTTCAAATCTTGCCAATTATACTAAAGTTAGATGAAGTTCAAATTTGCAATCTTGCCAATCTTACTAAAGTTAGGCGGACTTCAAAGTTCAAATCTTGCCAATTATACTAAGGTTAGATGAAGTTCAAAGTTCAAGTCTTGCAAAAAGTTGAAATTTTTTCTATTTTTTCTAAGTATGGGCATTGGACCTATACAAACTTTTAAATATTTTTCCAAGTATTGGTGTTGGATATACAAACTAACTGAAGAAATCTCTCCTGAAACTTTCGAAGTATAGGTGTTAGAATTGTACAAACTTTTAATTTTTTTTTCTAAATATAGGTTTTGGACCTTGCATGGAGTTTTACTGTGTGCATTTGACTCGCAGACTACACAAGTCTATAAAATATTTCTCAAAGTAAACAAGAAATTAAATGACAACATTTTCATAAAATATCAAAATTTATAAAAATAAAAATATATTACATAAAAAACCCTATAAGATCGGGGTTGTTTACAAGGCTGAGGGGAGTTAAGGGGCAACAACTTTATTATAAGATGCCCAAAACCTTTTTTTGGTAGAGCCTAGTTAAAGGACAATACCTTGCTTGTTATCCTTCAGTAATGCATATTCCACCTTGAGGTCTTTCGATTCAGTGTCCACAATAACCTTATCCTTTATTAGCCATTGAAAGGTTGTCTATTCTACCTTGTGTTTGGAAATGACCTCCCTCATATGGCTCCTCTTAGCCATCCAACACCTTTTGGAATAGGTGTACATCATGAAAGTCCGTCAAAGACAAAAGGTGTTTAGAAACAATAATGATAAACTAAAGTAAATGATGAGGTCATACAATAAAGTTTCTTACATTGAAGATCTTTTATCCAGTCATGGTTAAATAACAGTTATATCTTTCATTAGATATAATCAAGATGCTTGAAGAAATGGTGACAACCCTTTCCAGATGCTTCACCACCTTCAGACCATTCTCCCTGAGGCCAGACCTTCCACCAAGATAGCCCTCATGACCTGCCTTTCCTCTTGGGTCAAGGTAGGGAAAGTAAAGGGGGCTGGACCAAAGATGAGGCCAAAAAAGTATCCTCAAATCTCTATTCAGCTTCTTCAAGAACTCCCTAAGTAGAGGTCCTAACATTTGTAGCCTCTACAGTTGAAATTAAGGGTGAAGGCAAAAGGATATTCATCATAGAAGAAGCCTCTGCATTTAAGGCTATAATATTAGTCTCCATAGAGGTGGAGATCTTATTTTTCTTAAAGAGAACAACAACACCTACAATTAATTCAGGGAGTCAATTCTTCGTGACCCCTAACTAGGGGAGAAGAACTTCTCCCAACTTCCATTTTTATAGGAGAACTGGCTCCTACCATTATTTCCTCAAGAATAGTGTCCTCAAGAATAAAAAATTCATCTATATTGATGGGGTTATGCTCCATCTCCTCTCCTTGATGTAAGTTAAGAGATAAAGACCCCCTCTTTGATGTAAACAAACTTTTCTCTATAAACCTGTTGAAGTCTGTTCTTCTCTTTCAACTGTTAACTGATGCAACCATATTATAGTTTCACCCAAATTTAACTAGTGTTTTTCCTATGTTTTATACATAAAATGCCTTGATATTCTTTGTTTTATGTTTTGAAGGCACTTTTGGATGAAAGATGCAAAAAGGAGTAAATTGGAGGTAATTAGCAGATTTGACCTTCAGACAATGTTTTGTTCAAAGCATGAGCTCTAGAGGTCAAAATGAAGTGATTCTAGTGGCATTAAAAATCTAACATCCATACCTTTCTGGACATCTAATTCAAGAAAATAAAATAAGGAAGAGCATGGAAATTGCAGCCTTCAAAGTCAAATCTTGCACTCTGCTAATGTTGACCTTCGGCCATTCTGACTTGAATATCTAGGGCAGCCAGCCAAGAAGAGAAAAATGCCCCCCTCCTCTAAGAAACCCGAAATCATGCATTCCTCCTTCTTTTTTATTAGTTGTTCAATAAACATGCAAGGCTAAACTCTTTTTCTTAGTTGCAAGGACACGAAAACCTTCGGATTTCAAGAACTGTGAGATTTATTTTACCTTTTGTTTTTAGTTTATATGATGAATATGTTTGTTCTCCCATGCTTATTTTTTCTATGATTGTTTATTTTAATTGCTAGAGCGGACTCTAAGTTATTATTGTAAACAATCTATTGCTAAATTTGATATCAAAACCAGAGTTGTGGTATATGAACTTCTGAAGCAACTGAGTTTAATAATTGTGGTGGATCTACATTATTAATCTTAAGGAGAACATTCAATCAAATCAAACATAGACTGCAGACAGTTATGTTTTCTTCATTAATCAACTTATCTAGTTCTTAAGGTTGCCATTAAATTAAATTACTAGTGCAGACACTATGGTTGTTTGATGGTTAGGGTTAGTTATACGACGGATCCGTTAACTAACCAATGTTTAGAAGAGATAAATATTTAGAATATAAATTGATGTCTCGTTTCCATGATCAGTTCTGATTTCTGTGGTGGATGTGTGCTTGCGACCAAGGTTTGTTCTCTTGATAATTTTCTGATTTTATTTAATTTCACTTGATAGTTTTCTGTTTTCTTTTACTTTAGCCTAGATAACGTCCAAATCCCCCAAATTGCATATCATTTAGTATAAAAATCTGACTTGAACCTTCCTCGTGGGATCAACCCCTTGCTTGCTCTATACTATCTTGTGTGTTGTGTTTTAAGCTAGGGTAATTAATTTATGCGACCGCGACATCACAACATTAACCATGCACAAAAACAAAGTCAGAAATGAACTTAGATGCACAAAAAAGGATAAAGAGGTTGAATACTTTGCAACATGGCTTGGTAATGCCCTTTGACTATTTTATTAATGTCATACTCAGTTGTGGCCGATGCCATCATAACACAAGTTTTCAACTTATTCGATCTCAAACAAGACTTATTGTTCACATAAAAGGGAAGTACTCTCCAATAATAGGCATAATCCCAGATATGTTGTATCTCATCTCTAAGGTTGACCGACCCATTATACCTAATTATCAACCACCTCCCTCACTATTTCTTGACATACACAGATTTTCCTTACAAAGTCCCCGTTATGGCTCCCATGGGTCTGTTGGAAAAGGTAAAGAACCAACGCATATCATTGTTACTATTAGTGCCAGTGACTAGATGGTAGCAAATCCTAAAAACGTTGACAATAAAATCAATTCTAACGAGCCTAAGAAACTTGTCAAATGCAACGAATATTATCCATCCATTGGGATGTGATTGGCCTAGCCCTAACCTATAATACCTAAACACTTCACTTACAAACCCTTGGAGAGAGAAGGAATACCCTAGCACATACATACACATACATACATACATATATGTGGGGGTTGCAATTTTAAATTGATCCCAAATAGAGTCCAAGATCGCTTGGTTGATTCGTTCAACCTTGGCAAACAGTTGAGCTATATACTCTCATGGTTACTGATCATTGACAAATGACATATCCTCTATGCTTAAAGTGCTAAGGGCATCATCCTCAGAGGCTTGATATAGCCTCTCTCCCCCGAGGTTGCTAGAAATAATAAGGGAAGGACTTCCCTGATGATGAGAACTACCTTTCCCCATACTAGAGGTGGACGTTGGAGTTCCACTCTCTCTAGTTTTAAGGCCAAATCGAATGGGCCTATATCCTTTACTGCTTTTTTTAGTTCCTGATTGAAACCTAAACTCATCACTAGAGAAAGCAATGTCCCTACTTCTAGGCTTAAATCTGACTCGTTTAGGGTCTGTTTTTTTAGCAAAAACAAAAAGAAATTTATGAGTGAGAAATACATAAAATGATAGTTTCTTTTTTTTTTAAAAAAAGAACTTGCTCAAGAAATCTTCAACAAATTTGTTTTTACAGAGAAATTGCAAGAGTGAAAGTAAAAGAAAAAAATGGAAGCAAGAGTGACTAGGGTTATAAAGGAAATAACTCTCATCCTTACTGTTGGATGAATAACCTTTCATGTCACTTCAGATTTAAATACACGTCTCTATTTTGGTTCCTAAGAGACACCTCTTTTAATAAAGATATGCCATCTAGCCATCTCTATAACAACCTAGTTTTTTCATAGTAAAAAATCGAAGGATTTTTTTTTTGTAATTCGTTAGGTTCTTGCCATAATAACATTTTGTGAATTTATAAATGCATTTCATTCCTTAGCAAGGCACAACCCATATAGGGTAATGTAAATCAACATCCTATAAAAGTGACAATACACATTCTCACAACGGTATTTAGGGTTTATCGTAATAGAATTCATCTCTTAGTGTAGTGCAATACTCATATGATTTCACAATACAACATTCTCATAAAGGGGAATATCACATACATACATTCACCACAACATGTTTACAAGATCATACTTTCTCATCCGTATTCCATTACAATTTTCGATAAAGTCTTTAAAAAAGTGTTGAATGACAAATATTCAATTAGTTCGTTCATTCTTATCAAATATACAACACCTAAAACATACTATTACATAGCACCTATCAAAATACGTGAATCCGTGAAACAGGCTTTCCTATACACCTTGATTGTGTGATGTCCCTGTTACAAAAATAACATGGATACAAGAATTGTAAATAATCTAAACACGATAATAAACAACTAGAAGAACGTTATCATTACTTTTTGTTATCAACTTAAAATGGGTACATTCATTCTTTTACTTCTCATATGCATTGTACAATCCTTATTGTTTTGTTAGGTGTATTATTCTCACTCATACACCCCAACTTTTCCATAGGAGTTGTGGAGCCGAAGTTTAAATATAGGTCGGGGTTAATTACTTCACTTTAACCTGGTTATCCACCTTGGATACTTTTAGTCTTAGTTAATCGCAACATCAAACTCAACCATCCGTCTTGGATGCCATTAACCAAAACTAATCACAAAATCAAACCCATCATCTCTTATGGATACCATTAGCCAAAGCCAATCATCATAATCAACTTAGCCATCCATCTAGGATGCCATTAGCCAAAGCTAATCATTATATTCAACTTGGCCATCCCTCTATAATGCCATTTACAGAGACTAATCATCAACGCAACCCGACCATCCATCTAGGACGCCATTAGTCGAAGTTAATCATCAATTCATCCTGGCCATCCCCTTAAGACGCCATTAGCCGAAGCTAATCATTAAACACAACTCGGTCATCCATCTCGGATGCCATTAGACGAAGCTAATCATTGAACACAACCCGATCTTCCATCTCGGATGCTATTAGCCAAAGCTAATCATTAATCACAACCCAGTCATCCATATCGGATGTCACAACCCGGTCATCCATCTCGGATGTCACAACCCGATCATCCATCTCGGATGCCATTAGCCGAAGCTAATAATTGAACACAACTTGGTCTTCCATCTCGGATGCTATTAGCCAAAGCTAATCATCAATCACAACCCAGTCATCCATCTCAGATGTCACAACCCGGTCATCCATCTCGGATGCCATTAGCCGAAGCTAATCATTGAACACAACCCGGTCTTCCATCTCGGATGCTATTAGCCAAAACTAAACATCAATCACAACCCAGTCATCCATCTCAGATGTCATTAGCTGAAGCTAATCATCGAACACAACCCGGTCATCCATCTCAGATGCTATTAGCATCGATCACAACCCGGTCATCCATCTTGGATGCCATTAGCCGAAGCTAATCATTGAACATGACTCGATCATCCATCTCGGATGCCATTAGCCAAAACTAATCAACAACTCAATCAACATTTCATAATTGGTTTAATATTCATCAACAACTCAATCAACATTTCATATTCAGTTTAACATTCATAAATAACTTAATCAACATTTCATAACCAGTTTAATATCCGTCAACAACTCAATCAATATTTCATAGTTGATTTAACATTTATCACAACACAATTATATATCATCCTCAAACAAGTTATTTTGGAACATTAACATTATACAAGAAAAAGATGTAAACCACTTACCTATTCCTCTCGTGGGGTGTCTTTGCCTGGTTGAAGGTCTGATACCGGTCGCAGCACCTAATCGCATAAATCAATGGTCACAAATCAGCATATTTACATTCTAAAATCACATAACTCATCACTATACATATTTTAAGAATCCACATGTTCATATTCAAGTGTTCCATATATTACACAATCATACAATGAATTCGTTATAGGCATTTAAGTCAATTTTGATATGAAAGTCTATCACATAACATTGGCAGCGAAAGCTGATTCACTAGTGACATAGAATTCAACAGTGAAAACTGGTTCACCGGTGACACAGAAATCGGCAGTGAAAACTGGTTCACTGGTAACCCAGAAATGGACAATGAAAATTGATTTGCCGGTGACACAAAATTTGGTAGCGAAAACTGGTTCGTTGGTGACATAAATTCAGCAGTGAAACTTGATTCTCTGGTTACACAGAAATCGACAGTAAAAACTATTTTATTGGTGACACAAAAATCATTAACGCAATCCAATCATATGGTTAACGTATGAAATCATCTGCGTACCTAGTCTTCAATTAACTCAGAAATTGTTGATGAAAATTGAGTCACTACCAACTTAGAAATCATCAATGTGACACAGTTTCATACCTAACACTAAAATCGTCAGCGCATATGGTTCACGGTTGACTTAGAAATCGTTGACGAAAACTAAGTCGTTGCTGACTCGAATATCGTCAGCGTAGTCAGCTTTATGACTGACGCTGAAATTTTCATCTTACATATTCTACTATTGACATAGATATCATTGACGAAATTGAGTCACTGCCGACCAAAAAATCATCAATGCAATCCATGTCGTTGCCAATTTTCAAATCGGCATCGGCAATGAAGTTGTTTCTGATTCTACTTCTTTCTTTTGGCTAAGCGTAAGGTTTATACTAGACTTTCCCCCTACCAACATTTCTCAATCTATTTGGATATAGAACCTCACTGAACCACACTCCATTCATCATACATTATCAAACAACACAAAAACGTCTTTGTATGTTCATCTACCAAGTTTTTTCTCAAATTATCACTTCTAATACTAGCACCTAACATTGCTACTACCATACATGATTGCATTCACATTTGTATCATGGCAATGTATCAACATGACTAATAACAATTCTACAACATGTATGAGTTCTATTTCATTTTTATCACAAGTATATTTACAAAAATCATGCCACAACATATTTTCATTTACTTGAACCATTCTCATGTAAACCCATTAATATCATAACAAAATTCAAGCATGAACATCAATATAAATTTCGGTTCTAGCACACAAAATGTTTCTAGGAATCTAGTAGAATCACACTCCATGCATCTTCTCATTTCTATACACATTTCATGTAAGTTCATCAATCATATGTGAAAAATCAAGGCATTAATCATCAACATACATTTTGTTTTAGTTTGAAAATGTTCTTAGGAGTCCAACAAGGTCATTGTCATGCATTTCATCACACAATTACATGTTGTCCGACCTTTTAACTATGGTCAACCTTCTTTCAAGTTTGTTCATTCAAAATGGTTCATTTCTCTTGTTGAATGTTCTGGAGATAGGTCCCCTATTCAGCCCCATTTCATCCCTCTTCCTAGTCTAGATTTCCTTAGCAGCTGGTGTAAGAATCCTAGGCCATTTACTTGGCGTTTTCTTCTTCCTTTTGGTCCCAAAGTCACAAGAACAAATGGAGAAGGGTTCTGCTTCATACCTCACAGTTTTCAACAACTTTAGAAAGGCATTTAATAGTTTTTCTTCCTTTCTACTTTCGGTTTCCTTCCCTTCTACTTTTGGTTTCCTTCCTCCCTTCTTTAGATGCACCAGCTGGCCTCCTACGCCCCTCATCCTTCCATAGTTTCAGCCATTTATGTTTTTCTAACACTCAAAGAATATACCTACAACTGGTTGCTAGGTTTTTTTCTTGGGAGAGTGGCTGCTTCAGTGGTGTGTGCTGGTCAGATTTTAGGGAGAGGTCTAGACTCCTTCGCCTTCCATGGCTTTGGCCATCTCTATTTTTCTCTAATTCTCCCTTTTTCTCTAATGTTCCAAGGAGGTGCATGCAGCTGGGTTTGCTTTGGGAAGAGAGGTTGCTACAACCAAGGCTTGGCCAGCTGTTTTTGGGGAGAGCAAAGGCCATTCTCTCTTCTTTGTTGTATTTATATCCCTTTTAAATGTGGAGGGGTGTTTGGAAGGCTGGTTACCCATGTTCTTATCCCTATTTGGTTCATCCTAGGGCTGGTCAAATCCTTTATGGTTCCCATTTAGAGTAGGTTGTTTCTGCTCCCTCACACTTCCTCTTAGAGCAAGCCGGTCCATACCCCTCCATTTTTCCTAACATGGGTCGGCCATAGACTAAAATTTTGTCAGGTTTTTCATGGGTGTTACAAAACAATTTGTTGGGCGTTACACACTACCAACTCAGAAATCATCAACAAAGTTGTTTCCACAACCGACACATGGATTTGTCAGCGCATACAACCCCTGCTGACTCGAGAATCGTCAATGAAAACTCTGTCGTTGCCGATTTAGAAATCAGCAACAAAAACTGTGTCGCTGCCGATTCAGAATTCAGCAATGAAAACTGTCACTGCCAATTCATAAATTGACACTGACGATGGAGTCGTTTCTGTCTTTACTTTTTTTGTTAGGTGTTTACAATCTCTTTCAATAAAGATGAGCCACCTGGCCCAAAGAATCCCGATAATTATGCTTGGGACATTGAAATCTCATGGGAAAGGTAAAAAGTCTCTCATTCAAGTTGATAACCTTTCAAATCTTTATGTATTCAATATATAAAGACTTAAGGGCTACTAATGGATCAACATATTTTATATATGTTATTTTTGCTTAAAGCTCATGTTTAAAAGGGCCTAAGGCAGGGTAATAACCTAACATGCCTAGGATTGGTAGAATGTCAACCTAGATGACATGGGTCTGACTTGCTTCCAGACTCAATATTCTTGGGCTTAGCTACATGTTGATCCCAGGTACATGTGGGTTTAGCGAGAAGCCAGACCTAACATTTTTGGGCTTAATAAAGCATTAAACCTAAATACACACGGGTTTGGCGAGACGTCAGGCCCAACATTCTTGGGCTCAGTTATGTGATGAGCTTGAGTACATGTGAGTCTGGTAAGCTGCCAAACCCATCACCCTTTGGCTTGGGATCATTCCAAGTCCAAATGCATATGTAACTAACAATCATTAGAGGCCCTATGTTGGGTCATGGAGCTTTGTTTGTTTATTTTTATGGATTTTAACATAAAATGTTAAATGTAAAAAATAATCATATTCCTGCATCTCTATGAGTATTAGAGTCTCCTAAAGACTTACCATATTTCCATCAATATTAATACTGTGTAAGGGATATCTATCCCTCATTAATATTATGTAAAATATATATATCCCTTATTAATGCTATTAGAAGAAAATAACACTTCAACCCCTCATTTCAAGTAACATGGCAAGGTTTAAAGGCTATATATACCTCCTAAACCACCCAGGTAAAATGTTCATTTTTTTTTCTATTCTCTAAAGTATTCATATTCTTGTTTTTAGAATTTAAAACTCATTCTCTTATTTATTATAATTCTTTATTAAAAGTCACTGACTTTATCATTGGAGGGCCCATAAATTCCACCAGAAAGGATTTTTTTTTTGTAGGTGTTAGGTCTTCTATCACTAACCATCAACTTCATGAACTCTAAAGAAATGAGTATTGATGTGAACATGTGATTACCTACTATCCAAACACTCAATAATCCATATTCTTGATCATATTAGATTTGGGAACATCATCAATTCTAAAAAACAAAAAATAATGAATAGTTGTTTTTATAATTATTTAGTTAGCCAAGCCAAATTCAAGGTTCTATGCCAAATTGGGTTAAGAACAATATAGATTGCACTAGGTTTTTGCCACCAAGGTTAGTGCTAGTCTAAGTAAGGCCTAAGGAATCAAGTCATCACTTGGAGTCAAAACATAAAGGACAAATATAGTTCAAACCATATAGGACAAATGTAGGCAATAAGTTTAGCTTTGAGATGTCAAAAGGCGAAGCTAGGCTCGAGTGATTAAGGTCAAGCTCCTATCCTAAATGTCAAGGGTTGAGACCAAATCAAGGGCATTGAGTTTGAGATTAAGGTTAGGCAACAAAATACAATGACAAGTCAAGTTAGGTGTATGGTAATAAGGGATGCCCGAATTGACCTCGCCTTTCAACAAGATTAGATGTGTGCTCTCATCCTTGATGATCTCACTTTAAGTCCCCTTTCTTCGCAAACTCATCTTACATCCCCTCTTATTGGTGGATCAATAACAAGCCCTCTCTTTAATGGGCTGGTTATGCATCCTTCTAGATTGACCACACATCTTCCTAAACCACCTTACATCCTCTTGGATAAATCATGCATCCTTTTATATTGGACATGCATTCCCTCTTATTGACCAACCATCCACATGTCCTTTTAGACATGGCTTATTCCTTAAAGTCCAATTCCTACACCCTGGGTACATTATCTTTGGTCAAACTTGGTTAACTTGCCACCACCTATAAAGATAAAAACATATATGCATTTTTATTTGCTTTGAGAGTTGTCATCGTCTCTTTACTGCTGGAGATGGCCTTCTCAGACTGGGGAAGCTTGATTGTCTGGCTGTTGTCCATTCTTTGGTAGTTTGGCTATGATATTGATGGGTGTCTTGCTGGAGAATTTTTGTTCCAGTTTGTTGTAGTTGCTTCCCTTGATCAGTCGGTTAAGGCTGTTGGTATTGCTTTTCAGTTTGCTGAGGCTGTTGATGCTTGTCTTGCTTTGGTGTTGTAGCTAAGAGCTCTTTTTTTTTTGTTCTGGTTGCCGCTTTAGTCATCCTCGCTATTTATATTTTTTTATGTCATGTGTTAGGTTCAACACCTTGTCTTTGATTAGATTCCTCATCTAACCATTGTTAGCTAATTCTTTTAGCTTAATAGTGCTTTATCCTTTTGGTTTTGGTGTTTTGTTTAGCGAGTATGTTCTCTCTTTTGTAAATCTTGTATATGAACTTGATGGTTCTCCAACCTTGTATATTTTTTTATCTGATATATTTACTTACCTTTGATAAAAAAAAAACATATATGCATTAATTGTTCACATGTTCTCTTGCCATAATAGAGCTCACATAATAGCATTACAACATGTCCATCTCTACGAATGACCTTCATGTTATCATCTTTTCCATTCTATAGTGAACTACTAACCTCACCTCCATACAAGTTGGTCTAACTTATGACTATATAAATGTTTAAGAGCCATTAGATTAAGGGTCTAAGGTAGAAAGCTCAAATTGCATCTCTTACCTCTAATAATCTCTTATATCTTCTCTATAAACACACATAACGTAACCTTAAAGGATTCCCCCTTCTATATCTATATTAATTTAAGAATCAGAGGGTCTTTTAAATTCACTAAGATACTTATTTTACAAGTGTTCATGAAACTCAAGTCTAATAGCTACAATCTCCCTATCCATCCATTAGCCTATAAAGACCTTGATCATTTGGGTTTTTTTCAAACCTTGTCAATAGTATATAAAAAATCAAATTGATTCAGTTAGGACTCAGGATTGGGTTTAAGGCATTGAGGTTGACACTAAGTTCAAATAAGAGAGTCAAGTAGAATTTAGGGCATCCAGGTTAGCACTGACTAGATTGAGTTGAGGACATGCATGTTGGGGTAAATATAGGGCCTTATGTTAGTGTATAAACCCTATACCCAATAGGACGATTACTCGTGACATTGACTTTGTTCGTGTAAAATATATGTTTAATTACTAAAGGCATTCTTTATAATTAATATTCATTTAAGTTTGATTAATTTGTCTAGAGTAATGATAAAGGAAATTATAAAGTGATTACAATTATAAGAAGTCTTATTACATCAAAACATTGTTCATAAATGTTCCTCAATAATGATCTATTAAAGTAATATATTGATTAAAACCATTAAGACTAATACATATTATATCATTTCTTTTATGAAAGAAAACTATTGTTCTCATACGTTGAGATATTAGAGATAATTGGAACTAATATACAAGTGTTTGTTAATAACAAGTATACTAAACTAATTTGCATTAGGATTACATATGAAGATATTACTCGTGTCTATGGAAAGACTCACATGGTAATTGTGTAAATGACAAAAGGGTGTCGCATGTGGGTGCGCTGCGTGGGGGTCAAGGAGTCGCCACCTAGTTGTTTGGTTTAGAGTCACTATGAGACTCAGGTATATTGGTCTTATCAGAAATTCTAGGGTAAGGGACTGGTTGTGGTCAGAGAATGTATTAGCACCCCTAGCGCACCTTACCTAAGGTAAGCTACATTGTGTGGTCTTCATATGATTTAAAGGTTTTGATGGGTTCTAAACCGATGGTCGGTCTATGGCAAAAATGTTTTTTACTCTTATGAATAAATCTAGCATTTTGAATTTATTATGGGCTTGTACGCCCAGATAAATTCTTATAAAAAGGGTCCATGTAGGTGTCCTAACAAGAATCAACTATTATGAAAGATAAAAGGTTTTTCATAACTCATGTACTGTTATATAAAAAAATAATTTCAATTAGAATTGGTGAATATTCAGATTAATTTTGAGAATTTTCTAACCAACTTTTGGCATTTATACCAGGATGTTGACAATTAATTCTCATGAATTAAAATTTTTAAGGGGGTTATTGAAATATTGGTCAACTCCTCACAAATTTAATAAACTGATTATTAAATTCAAAAACAATCATGCCAAGATATTTTTGTATATAAAAAAATATTAAGTCACCATATATTTTTATTTATTTTTTAACATAATTTTTTAATTTTTTTGGAGACTTGGCCGTATGCACACCAAATAAAACATATTTTTATATTTTTTAAATAAGAAGATTTTTGTTTTGGAAATTTTGGTGGAAAACAGGTATTTAAATACCAGGCTCACATCTTATAGTATAAGTATACAATCTCGACATTAAATAAAAATGTTGGAAAAAGGTGTGAGGGATCCATAAATAATTTTAGGTTAGATTTAAACTTTTTTTAAAATGTTTTGGAATTTATTTAGGGTCTGTTTAACAAAACCTATTTTTATTTAAAAAACAAAGCAGTCAAAATAAGTCTATGGATGCGTTTGTCAAACAACCTCTGAGGCCAAAAACCCTTTCACAAAAATATTAGCAAACAAATTAGGCTTTTACCAGGTGACCTAATTTTGATTGGACTGCGACAACCAAAAAACACCGATTCAACAATGGGCTGAACCAAAAACCAAGGTTCAACCCAAAACTAAACCAAAATAGAGTTTCAAACCAAAATAAAATCAAAACTAAAAAAAAACACGAAAATCATAAAACTTTCTTACGAAATTCAAACCTAGCAACATGAACATCAAATCATACCAGATTTCAACCAATAAAAGGCAAATTTTTGTTTGTAATCAAGCATAGATCAAGAATTAAGGGTCAATTTGCTTTGATTATCATTAAATCAACACAATTTTATTGAAAGAGAGTTTCAGTTTGAAACAAAACCCAAAGATTAAAACACTTAAAAACATGTTATTGATATATGAAGACCCTAGATTATTGTCTAATGATGTCATTCGATTGTGAAGATGAATAAAAATGAAATAAAATAGGTCAAAAACTTGTAAATAAGGCAATGTTCTTAGGAAGAACATAAAGCACATCAACCCAGATTTTGCCCAGAAATGCATCAGCCTACTGCCAAACCTATAAATGCAAACCCAGCCTCAAAACCAAATCTTTTTTATTCACACAAACCACATTGTCATGGTCATATACATTTGAATCAAAACAAACAACAAATCATGGAAAACATGCATGAAATCCCATTTTCCAAAACTAGCAAATAAAAATAGTAAGCTTATCCATGCAATTTGGATTGAAAAATGATTTTCAAAACATATTTGGTTATGACCAAAGCCTTATAAACCCATGATTAATAACATGGCTTATCAATGCATTAACAAAACTAAGAAAACAAAAACACTATTTTATCAAAAACTAACTTAACTAGAGGATTTTATAACATCAAAAAAATCAAACACATTCTAAAATGCTTCAGAGAACAACATCAAATCATAAAATAAAAAAACTACAATAAAAAAAAGGAAATAAGCATCCCCTTACTTTTCAAACATTCCAAACTCATTTCCATACATATAAACATAAACAAAAACCAAATGACAATCAAAATCAAATCAAACAAGCAAACAAGCCACATGGACTCCTCTTTTAGGTTAAGAAATGTACTTTCAAACCCCTAGAATAACTATTGTCTTTATTTGCTTTTCTTTGTAAAGTTTTATTTCTGCAAATTTGTTGCCCTTTCAAAGATGAAAAAACCTTGTGTTAGGCTCATAAACCTTCATAAATAGGGTATTTTCTCAGTATTTCTCTCCCTTTTTTTCTCTGTTTCTTCCCCCTCCATTCAGCTTGAACTTCCAATGGTATTTATAGGTTTTTTCTAGGGTTTTTGATGGATTTCATCAAAGATTGATCAAAGTTGAGCTCATTGATCATCATTGGATGACGACCCCACAACATTGGAGTTTGTGAATGGAGGAGGTTGTCTTGCTTGATAATTCTGTTGGGATTGAAATCCATGGGGATGGAACTGTCGAGCTTGATTGCCTTGTTGGGATGGGTTGCCGTAGCGTAAGTTGGGATGATCTCTCCATCCAGGATTGTATGTGTTGGAAAAGGGATCATATTTACGCTGGGGTTGTCCGTTGAATGCTCCATCAATTGCATGAGCTTGTTCAATGTAGTCTTCTTGCATTGTTGGGCACATATCCGAAGTATGTCCTTGTAAGGAGCATATGCTACAAACTTTAACCTGCTGCACATTTCCACAAGCCAAAGAACGCACAAGAGAAGAAAGATCATTAACTTTACTTTCAAGGTTAAAAATACTTACCTCATTTACTCGTTTGTTGGAGAAGTCTCCACGAGTGCCAAATTGTTTTGAGTTGGCTGCCATGTTTGAGATCAATTGGCGTGCAGCCTCGAGTTTCTTATCTACCAATGCCCCTCCACTTGCCGCATCAATGATACTACGGTCAGTAGGCATCAGTCCTTCATAGAAATATTGAATGAGCAGTTGATCGGGTATTTGATGATGAGGGCATTGAATGCACAG
>Ga0307515_10005235_pt1 | contig 26374 bp, 16 predicted proteins | sample 17_EM_MG_FD_194513 | JGI IMG/M metagenome (GOLD analysis project Ga0307515, IMG submission 194513) | Populus trichocarpa ectomycorrhiza microbial communities from riparian zone in the Pacific Northwest, United States - 17_EM | ecosystem: Host-associated > Plants > Roots > Unclassified | place... | reverse complement strand
CCAGCTTTCATGCGCCTTTCCAAGCAATGAGTCCACAACCGAACAGTCAGTCCACGCTAAACAGTTGATTTTGTTCAACTTTTAACCGGACAGTAGTGATGCGAACACCAAAGTTACTGCCCTGTCGGGGGCATATCCCGACGCGGCCTCACGCAGTGAACAGGGCCACGACAAAGCGAGGCTTCGATACCTCAGCCCGAACGGGTGGGGCGCGCGAAACGGGGCGGCGGTTGGCTAGCTCCATGCGGCTCATTTGTTGCTCATTAATTATGTGAGAACCATATGTTGCACGCGGCCCGTATGTTTCGTACATTATGAAAAAGGCACATGCGTTGCATTTAAAAAGACCACGCTTGGCCCCCGCCAAATCCCAACGAGCACCCCCATGAGCAAAGTTCTCCATCGCTCCCTGCGCACCACACCGCCGGCGGCCGTAGGCGCCAAGGGCATCTACATCACCGATCAGCACGGCCGGCAATACATCGATGCCAGCGGCGGCGCGGCCGTCTCGTGCCTGGGCCATGCGCATCCCGACGTGCTGCGCGCAATGCACGCGCAGATCGACAAGCTGGCGTATGCGCACACCAGCTTCTTCACCTCCGAAGTTTCGGAAGCGCTGGCCGAGCATCTCGTCGCACATTCGCCGGCCGGGCTGGACCATGCGTACTTCGTTTCGGGTGGGTCCGAAGCGATCGAGGCGGCGCTCAAGCTGGCGCGGCAGTACTTCGTCGAGGTGGGCCAGCCGCTGCGCGAAGTCTTCGTCGGGCGCGGCCAGAGCTACCACGGCAACACGCTCGGTGCCCTGGCCGTCGGTGGCAACGAATGGCGCCGCCGCCAGTTCTCGCCGCTGTTGATGGATGTGGGCCGCGTCGCCCCCTGCTACGAGTATCGCGACCGGGCGGCGGGCGAGTCGCAGGGTGCCTACACGCAGCGCCTCCTCAACGAGCTGGACCAGAAGTTCCAGGAGATCGGCACAGACCGCGTGATCGCTTTCGTCGCCGAAACCGTGGGCGGCGCCACTTCCGGCGCGGTGCCTCCAACGCCCGGCTACTTCAAAGGGGTGCGTGAACTCTGCGACCGCTACGGCATTCTGCTGATCTCCGACGAGGTCATGTGCGGCATGGGCCGCACCGGAACGCTTCACGCGGTGGAGCAAGAAGGCTTCGTGCCCGACCTCATCACGGTGGCAAAGGGCCTGGGCGGCGGCTACCAGCCGATCGGAGCCGTTCTCGTGGCCGCCAAGATCGTCGATGCGATCCGGCAGGGCAGTGGCTTGTTCCAACATGGCCATACCTACATCGGCCACCCGACTGCTGCTGCGGCGGCCCTGGCGGTTCAGCGTGTCATCCAGCGCGACAACCTCCTTGCGGCAGTGCAGGAGCGTGGTGCTTACCTGCGTCGCCTGTTGTCGGACCGCTTCGGCGAGCACCCGCACATCGGTGACATCCGTGGCCGCGGGCTCTTCATGGCCGTTGAACTCGTCCGTGACCGGGCGACGAAATCGCCGTTCGACCCCGCCCTGACTTTGCACGCCAAGGTCAAGGCGCGCGCCATGGCGAACGGCCTGCTCGTCTACCCGATGGGCGGAACGATCGATGGGCAGCAGGGCGACCACGTGTTGCTCGCGCCTCCTTTCATCGTCACCGAATCCGACGTCGACCAGATCGTCGAGCGGCTCCAGAGCTCGATCGACCAGGCGATAGGCAGCCTTCCAACAGCCTGACCCGCTTCTCCAAGCGCCTCAACACAAGGACATTCCATGACCTCGCATTCAAGACTCGCGCACTTCGCTCGCAAAGGCCTCGGCGTTGCCTGCCTTGCCGCCTTGGGCATCAACGCCGCGCATGCGGCAGAGCCGACCGGCGCCCTCAAGAAAATCAAGGACAACGGCTCCATCACCATCGGCCACCGTGAAAGCTCGATCCCGTTTTCTTACCTCGACGACAAGGCCCAGCCGGTCGGCTACACGATGGAGCTTTGCAGCCGCATCGTCGACGAGTTGAAAAAGGAACTGAAGATGCCCGCGCTCAAGGTCAATCTCCAGGCAGTCACTTCGGCCAATCGCATCCCGCTGGTCCAGAACGGCACCATCGACATGGAATGCGGCTCCACAGTGAACAACGCCGAGCGCCAGGCCCTGGTTGCCTTCAGCGACACGACGTTCGTCGTCGCAACGCGGTTCATCGCAAAGAAGAGCGACAACCTGAAGACGATCGAAGACCTGAAAGGCAAGACGATCGCAGCAACGACCGGCACGAACACCGTCAAACGCGTGCGCGACCTCGACATGACGCGAAAGCTCAGCCTCAACATGCTGAACGGCAAGGACCACGCCGACTCCATGCTGCTGGTGAGCAGCGGCCGTGCGACCGCGTTCTTCGAAGACGACATCCTGCTGGTCGGCATGGCGGCTTCGTCGCAGAATCCGAACGAGTTTGCGCTGAGCACCGAGGGCTACAGCGTCGACCCCTACGCGATCATGATCCCGAAGGGCGACGCCGAGTTCAAGAAGCTCGTCGACGGCGTGCTCGTCGGGTTGTTCAAGAGCGGCGAGATCAACAAGATCTACGAGCGTTGGTTCCTGAAGCCGATTCCACCGAAGAACATCACGCTGAACTTCCCGATGGGCGCTGCCCTGAAGCAGGCAATCGCATCACCAACCGACTCGGCCGATCCGGCCAGCTACCGCTGAAGAGGCTGCACGAATGACCGAAGATCGTTTGCCTCCGATTCCGGAGAATGATTGGAGCGAGGCGCAGCGCCGCGTTGCGGAGGCCATCATTGCCGGGCCGCGCGGTGCGCTGGTTTCGCCATTCGTGCCCATGCTGCGCAGCCCCGAGTTGACCGAGCATGCGCAGCGGATGGGCGAGTACCTGCGCTACCGGAGTGCAATCGGGCAGAGGCTCTCGGAGTTGGCGATTCTCGTCACTGCGCGGCAGTGGTCGCAGCAAGTGGAATGGTCAATCCATGCGCCAATAGCCTTGCGGGAGGGCCTCTCGGTCGAAACGGTGGAGGCCATCGCCGACGGTCGACGACCGAGAGACATGAAGAGTGACGAGGCCCTCGTGCATGACTTCTCGATCGAGCTCCACCGCAACCGCAGTGTCAGCGACAAGACATGGAACGATGCAGTCGCGGCGTTCGGCGAGCAGGGGGCGGTGGATTTGATCGGGGTCAACGGCTACTACGCGTTCCTGTCGATGGTCATGAATGCAGCGCGTACGCCAGCTCCCGCATCGAGCGCTCAACCCTTGCGCGACTTGTCGAGCTGAGTGCATTCCGTCTCGGGTCGGCCGCCCGACTGCGCGGAGTGGGCGGGGCAGGGCGGCCGGTTTGGCACCGTTCAGAAGCTGGTGAACCGCAGCCCAACGCCGATGCTGTCCTGACGTTGGGTGTAGTTGGACAGCGTGTTCATGGGCCCCAGATGCAATCGCACATAGAGGGGAACGCCAGTGGCGGATGCTTGCCAACCCAGGTCCAGCGAATCCGTCCGCAGTCCCCGGTCGCCAAGGCGCCAGGCAATTTCCCAGTAGCCGATGCTCCCTGTGTCATGTCCGGCTCGCAGCCACAACCGGTCGTAGTCAGCGACGCGAGCGCCGCTGTCGCGCAGCGGGCCCCAGGTGATGTCGCTGTTTTGCGTGACGTAGGCGCGCAAAGTGGCCGACAGATCCAGACGCTTGCCGGCTATCACTTGGTCGCCTTGCATGTGAAGGCCCACGAAGTTGGAGCCGCGACTGAGGGTGTCGAAGAACGCGCGGTCTTTCTGGTCGTAGGCGCGCTGGGCCACCTCAGGGCCGGTGCCCTCGGTGGGCTCGAAAACCTGCCCGTCTGAGCGGTGTTCGAAGCTCAGCACAACGGCGGTGTTGTCGGCCATGCCGCGCCACCGGGCTTTCAGCGGCAGACGCCAATGAATGCCAGGGTTGCTTAACCGGTTGATTACCGGGCCAGAAGGGCGTGAGCCCATGTAGAAATCGAACTGACCGGTGTACGCAATGAACACCTCCGATTCATCGGCTTGTGCTGCCCCAAAGCCTTGCGAGCGGTGTTGGGCAACTGCCGGGCAGCCGAGGATGCTGTACTTGAAAGAGTACTGCACGCGCACCGCGGGCTCGTCGCTGCCGGCCCAGCCGTTGTTGTGCATCTGGTTGTAGAGCACGTAGTTGTCATGGTGGGCGCGGAAATTGTCGGCACTGCCAATAGGGCCGCAGTTCCCTGCAGCGGCGGGCGAAGTAAACAGCACCAGCGCAGCCAGGGCTGCCAATGCGCAGGCAAGCCGGCCGCCCTTAGGCAGGGTGCGGCAAATTGAATCCATGAAGGAACTCCTGAGAACAAAACATTCATTCTGGCTGTATGGCACCACTTGCCGCGGCGCGTGCGTGCGAACGCGTGGTCGCTCGGCATCGCCACCGCAGGCCTCGCATGTCCATATGATTTTCGTATCGGAAGTACCCAATCATTTAATTTGACGCAAGGGCGGGTGCGAACCTATCGTCCGCCCCAAATCACATCAGGGCCCTTCAGAGCGCCCGTACGGAGACATTGCCATGCGTCTGATTTCCTTCGGTGGAGCGCGCCGCGCGCTCGCGGTTACTGTACTCGTCGTGCTGCCGATTTTCCTGGTCGCCTGCGGAGGCGAAGACGACGACACGCCGGCGCAGACGACCACGCCCATCGAGACCGACCCGAACGCACCGGCGACGCCCGTCGCGACCTGCGAATCGCTGGCAGGCAAGGCCATAGCCGCAGCGCAGATCAGTTTGCCCACCTCCGGCGCGAGCGTCGCGACGGCGGTTTCGGTGGCTGCGAGCGCCGTGGGCAACACGCTGGGCGACTATTGCCAGGTTCGCGGAACCATCCAGAGCGTGGACCCGCAGGCGGGCGCCATCAACTTCGCCGTGAACCTGCCGATGCAATGGAACCGCAAGGCCATCCATTTCGGCGGCGGCGGCTTCGACGGCACGCTGATCGATGGCACCGAGCCGATCCGCTTCGGCCCGGCCGGCAAGCTCGCACCGCTCGCGCTCGGATACGCGACCTACGGCGACGACGCCGGCCACCAGAGCAGCAGCATCACCGACGGCACGTTCGCGCTCAATGACGAACAGCTGGCCAACTACGGCGGGCAGTCGCTCAAGAAGACGCACGACGTGGCAGCGCAACTCGTGAAGACCTTCTACGGCACGGCGCCGACCAAGGCGTACTTTCTCGGCACGTCGACCGGCGGCCGCGATGCCTTGCTGCACATCCAACGCTGGCCTGCCGACTACGACGGCGTGATCGCCAACGAGCCGGCGCTCAACTACAGCGGCACGCGCCTGTCGAACCTCGCGGTCGGCCGCGCGCTGTATCTGAACAGCGGCGCGGGATGGGTGAACCTCACCAAGACGCTGCTCGTGCAGAAGACCGTGCTCGGCGCCTGCGACAAGCTCGACGGCGTGGCCGACGGCATCGTGAGCAACGTCGAGAGCTGCCGACAGCTCAATGCGCAGATCCTCTCGTCGCTGCGTTGCAGCGGCGGTACCGACACCGGCGACACCTGCCTCTCCGACCCGCAGCTCGCGAGCATCCGCGCGATCGAGTCGCCGCTGGACTTCGTGAACTACTCGCTCGCCAACGGCGTGAAGCGCGCGGGCGGCTACAACCTCCTCGAAGGCGCGCTGGTTGCCGGCCCGTTCACCACGCGCGATCTCGGTACGCGCAGCACACCGGGCAACCCGGCCACCACTGCCGACGCCAACATGCACGTCACCGGCGATCAGTGGGCCAAGTATTTCGTCACGCGCGACGCCGCGTTCAACTCGCTCGCGCTCGATCCGCTGGACCCCGGCGCCTTCACCGCGCGCGTGGCCGCGGTCTCGGCCATGACCGATGCGACCGACCCGAACCTCACGCCCTTCCTCTCGCACGGCGGCAAGCTCATCATGCTGCACGGGCTGGCCGACGAGGTCATCAGCAACAACTCGACCATCGACTACTACAAGCAGGTCATCACGACCGTCGGGCAGGATGCGGTCGACAAGGGCATCCGCTTCTACACCGTGCCCGGCATGGGCCACGGCACCGGCGTCTTCATTCCAAATTGGGATTCGCTGGCCGCACTGGAAGACTGGGTCGAGCGCGGCCTCGCGCCGTCGACTGCGATCGTCTCCGACGCCGTGCCCGGCACCTACGGCCGCACGCGCCCGCTGTGCCAATACCCCGCGTGGCCGAAGTACAAGGGCGGCGGCAGCGCCGATGCGTCGGTCAACTACAGCTGCGTGCAGGAGTCGGGCGATCCGCTCGCCTGCCTGAACCTGCCGACCGGCGCCACCACCTACAAGGGCGGCGATTTCTTCGGCGAGGAACTCAGCGTCGCGCTCGACCCGGTCACGCTCATCTACACGGTGACGGTCGACGCGAGCGTGCAGCGCGCGGCCGGCACCCAACGCACCGGCACCTTGATTCCCCAAGGCAACTGCACCTATTCGAGCGGCGAGAACGGTGCGACCTTCGTGCTCGGCGTCGGCGGGCTGATGCAAGGCGGCATCGCAGCACCGTCCGGCGCGAGCTTCGTCCCGCTCGTCGCGTTCCAGAACACGTTCCAGAACAGCGCGTCGCCGGCAGTGTTCAATCCGATCGCCAACATCTTCAACGTGGTCGGCGTTCAATACGGCAGCACCGGAGCGGCCACGCCTTATTCGGCAGCGGCGCGCGTGCGCAATGCCGGCACGTTCCAGAACTGCCAGGACGCGACCACCGGCAGCTTCATGATCTACGACGCAGCCTGCACGTCCACCGCGAAGGGCTACATCACCTACAACAGCACGCGCAATGCGTTCGACGTGCGGACCACCTCGCCCACCGGTGGCGCAACCACCACCGGCGGCACGCTCTCGGGCTCGGCCATCTTCGGGCAGGTGGGTGCCGTCACCGTGCCGATCTTCCTCGTGCGCGAATCGGCCACCAGCTACGGCATGCGCATCTACGCGACACAGCAGACGTTCGCATCGGGCACCGCGGACGGCCACTTCCTCGTGGCGTCGAACAGCGGCACTCAGCTCGATGCGACCGTGGCCGCCAGCAGCTTCGTGCTCGGCAGCGCGAGCGGCACGCTGAGCTTCGACGCGCCGGTGCTCGGCGTCGTGCAGACGAGTGCCGCCGGAGCCGGCAACTTCATCTACGGCGGTGGCCTCATCGGCATCGTCTCGGGCAGTGGCGCGCCGTTCGAGCTGGGGGTCAAGAATTGAGAAGCAGGCCGTCATTCGCGTGGATCGTTGAAGCGTCGCCGGCCTTTCCGAGCAGCAGGCACCTCATGCCCGGCGCAGCGTGTGCCGCTTCAATGGCAAGGTCCGAACACGCTGGCCTGTCGCCGCGAACACGGCGTTGACGAGGGCCGGCGCAAGCGGCGGCAAGCCGGTTTCGCCGACGCCGCCCCAGCGCGTGCCGTAGCGCTCGCCGCTGGGCATCAGGTGGGTCTCGATGCGCGGCGTCTCGTTGATGCGCAGCAGCGGGTAGTCGTGAAAGTTGCTCTGGTCGACGCGGCCATTGGTGACCGTGATCTCGCCGGCCAGCGCTGCGCCCAGGCCTTGCACGATGCAGCCTTCCATCTGCGCGACGATCGTGTCTGCATGCACGACGTGGACCGTGTCGACGACGCAGACCACCCGATGCACCTTCACGTCACCCTCAGCCGAGACCGACAGCTCGACGACCTGCGCGCACACCGAATCGTCGAACTCGACCACCGCGATGCCTTGATGCACGCCGGCCGGTGCGTGGCCCCAGTCCGCGCGCCGCGCCGCTTCGTCCAGCACCGCCAGCGTGCGCGGCGCGTGCGCCAGCAGACCGCGGCGAAAGCGGTACGGGTCCTGCCCGACGGCATGCGCCATCTCGTCAACGAAGGCCTCGCGGAAGAAGCTGTTCTGCGAGTAGTTCACGCCGCGCCAGAACCCGACCGGGATCGCGTTGTTGCGCATCACCGCGCTCACCTCGAGGTGGGCGACGCCGTAGAACATGTCGCGCTCCAGGAAGCCGTTCATCATGCCGATGTCCTGCCCGTCGCGCAGCCATTGCGGCGCGAGCCTGGCCGCGATCGACGCACCGCACACGCGCACCTTCCACGCCGTCAGGCCGCCCTCGCGATCGAAGCCTGCGGTCAGGCGTGCCGCGACCATCGGCCGGTAGAAATCATGGGTGATGTCCTCCTGCCGACTCCAGATCATCTTGACCGGCACGCCACTGACCGCGCGCGCGATCAAGGCGGCTTGGCGCGCCCAGTCCTGCGACAAGCCGCGTCGGCCGAAGCCGCCGCCGAGGTGGTACTTGTGGACGACGACCTTCGACGGGTCGAGCCCCAGCGCCGCTGCCACGGTGCCCAGCGTGCCTTCGCCGTTCTGCGTCGGTGCCCAGACCTCGGCGCGATCGGCGGTGACGAGTGCGGTGCAGGTCTGCGGCTCCATCGTCGCGTGCGCCAGGTACGGCACCTGGTACTCGGCCGTGATGTGGTGCGTGGCCTGCGCCAGCGCCGCGTCGGCATCGCCGATGCGGCGGCCAATGGCCACGTCGGTGGCCGACAGGCCGTCGTGCAGCACCTTCGCGATGGCCGTGGTCGACAAGCCGGCGCCACGGGTCTCGTCCCATGTGAGTGACAAGGCATCGAGTGCCGACTGCGCCTGCCACCAGTGGTCGGCGATGACCGCGACCGCGTCGTCGCCGACCGTCACCACATGACGCACGCCGGGCCGCTTCATCGCCTGCGCCGCATCGTGGCTCGCGAGCTTGCCGCCGTGTGTCGGGCAGGCGCGAACGGCGGCGTGGAGCATGCCCGGCAGGCGCACGTCGATCGCATAGCGCAGTCGACCGGTGACCTTGGCCATCAAGTCGAACGGCGCCACCGGCGTGCCGAGCAGGCGCCAGTCCTGCGGCCTCTTGAGCACGACCTCGCGCGGCACCGGCCGGTGCGACGCAGCGTCCGCGAGTTGACCGTAGCGCAGCGCGCGACCGCTGGCCGCGTGCGTCACGACGCTGTCCTTCGCCGAACATTCCTCGACCCCGCAGCCCCAGCGCGACGCGGCCTCGGCGATCAGCATCGCGCGCGCCTGCGCGCCCGCCTTGCGCAGGTAGTCCTGCGACCCGCGGACCGAGACGCTGTCTGTCGTGACCATGCTGCCCCACACACGGCCGCGCGCCACGTGCTCGGCGACCGGCGCGTACTCCGGCCGCACGTGCGCCCAGGCACAGTCCAGCTCTTCGGCCACGAGCATCGGCAGGGCGGTGAAGATGCCCTGTCCCATCTCGGAGCGGGCGACGCGGATCACGATGCTGTCGTCGGCGCCGATCACGATCCAGGCCGTCAGCTCCGGTGCAACGCTTGCTGTCTCGGCCGGTGCCTGAGCCGACGTGGCCGGCACGAGCAACAAGCCACCGGCCGCCGCACTGATGCCGAAGACGAAGCCGCGGCGCGACAGCGCGGCGCTCATCGACGTGTCACCGCAGGCGCCATTGCCTTCGCGGCCTCGCGGATCGCGATGCGTATGCGCGGGTAGGTGCCGCAGCGGCACAGGTTGCCTGCCATCGCCTCGTCGATCTGCGGCTCGGAGGGCGCGGGGTTCTGCGTCAGCAGCGCGGCAGCCTGCATGATCTGCCCCGACTGGCAATAGCCGCACTGCGGCACCGCATGCGCGATCCACGCCGACTGCAGCGGATGCAGCTGCTCGGTGCCCAGGCCCTCGATCGTGGTCACCGACGCGCCGGCCAGGCCGGCCATCGGCGTCACGCAGGAGCGAACCGCGTCGCGCCCGACCAGCACCGTGCAGCAGCCGCACAGGCCCGCGCCGCAACCGAAGCGCGTGCCCGTCAGGCCGAGATCGTCGCGCAGGACCCAGAGCAGCGGCGTGTCCGGGGCGCCTTCGAAGCGGCACTTGGATCCGTTGACCAGCAGTTCGACCATGACGCATCACCTCATAGAAACTCGACGCGATCGATGCTGCGGAGCAAATGTCGAGAAAGTTTGAAGACCCTGCGCTTGCCGTGAAACGGTGTCCGCAGACAGTCGCGTGGGCACAATTCGGGCATGCGCCTCGGCATCACGACCCGGCTGTTCATCGCGATCCTCGCCACCGCCGCGCTCACGGTGCTGCTGGTCAGCGCCGCGTCGCGCTGGAACTTCGAACGCGGGTTCCTCGGCTATCTCAACGAGCTCGCCGTCGAGCGCATGGACACGGTGCTGCCGCGGCTCGTGCAAGCCTATGCGGAGCATCGCGAGTGGAGCTTCCTCGGCGACCCCGCGCGCCCCTGGTACAAGCTGCTGCGGCCGATGCCGGGCGAGCCGCTGCCGCCGGGCGGCATCGACGCGGCACTGCCGCCCGACCTGACCGGCGCGCTGTCGCGGCTCGGCTTGCTCGACGACCAGCAGCGCTGGGTCGCCGGCTACCGCAACATCACGATGGCGATGCAGCACCGCGCCGTCGTCGTCGACGGGCGCACGGTGGGCTGGCTGGTGCTCGCGCCGTTCCAGAGCGTCGCCGACGGCGGCGACCAGCGCTTCGTCACCGGCCAGTGGCATACGACGCTGGTGGCCGCCACGGTCGCGGTGTTGTTCGCGGCCCTGATCGCCTGGTGGGTCTCGCGCCGCCTGCTCGCGCCGGTGAAGCAGATCGCCGCAGCCACGCACCAGGTGATGAACGGGCGGCACGACGTGCGCGTGCCGGCGGAAGGGTCGGACGAGGTGGGTCAACTGGCGCGCGACTTCAACCGCATGGCGCAGACGCTCGCGCGCAACGAGGAGCTGCGGCGCGCCTTCATCGCCGACGTGTCGCACGAACTGCGCACGCCGCTGGCCGTGCTGCGCGGCGAACTCGAAGCGCTGGAAGACGGCATACGCCCGCTCGACCGTGCAGCGGTGGCATCGCTGCAGAGCGAAGTGCATCAACTCGGCAAGCTGGTCGACGACTTGTACGAACTCGCGCTGTCGGACGTCGGTGCACTGAGCTATGTGATGGAGTCGCTCGATCTCGGGCCTCTGCTCAGCCGCGTCTGCGGCACGCACGAGCCTGCATTCGAATCGGCCGGGCTGCGCTTCATCGTTGCCTTGCCGCGCGAGCCCGTGATCGTCGAGGCCGACGCGACGCGTCTGCAGCAGCTCCTCGACAACCTGCTGGCGAACAGCCGGCGCTACACGCAGGCGCCGGGCGAGGTCAGGCTCGAACTGACGCAGGACGATCTGCATGCCCGCATCGATCTGCACGACAGCGCGCCGGGGTTGCCGGACGCGCAGTTGGCGCGTCTGTTCGAGCGCTTCTTCCGCGGCGAGAGCTCGCGCAACCGCGAGACCGGCGGCGCTGGTCTGGGCCTTGCGATTGGGCGCAACATCGTCGTTGCCCATGGCGGCACCATCACGGCTCGGGCGTCGCAGTTTGGCGGTCTGTGGATCGAGGTGCTGCTCCCGCGTGCACAGGCTGCGTCGTCATGAACGATCGTCCGCGCATCCTGATCGTCGAGGATGAACCCAAGCTGGCGCAGCTGCTGGTCGACTACCTGCAAGCGGACGGCTACGCCTGCACAGTCATTCGCGATGGTCACGGCGCAATTCCCGCGCTGCGCGAGCACGAGCCAGCGCTCGTGGTGCTCGACCTGATGCTGCCCGGCCGCGACGGCATCTCGATCTGCCGCGAAATGCGCAGCTTCTCGACCGTGCCGGTGATCATGGTCACGGCGCGCATCAGCGAGGTCGATCGACTGCTCGGGCTGGACAGCGGCGCCGACGACTACATCTGCAAGCCCTACAGCCCGCGCGAGGTGGTGGCGCGCGTGCGTGCGCTGCTGCGCAGGGCGCGCTGGAGCGAGGCCGCGACACCGGGCGATGAGCCCGCGTTGATCATCGACGACGTGGCGCTGCGAGCGACGCTGCGCGGGCAGGTGCTCGATCTGACGCCGGCCGAGTTCAAGCTGCTGCGCATGCTCGCCGCGCAGCCGGGGCGCGTCTTCTCGCGCAATGCCGTGCTCGACCAGTTGCACGCCGACGGTCGCTCGGTCACCGATCGCGCCGTCGACAGCCATGTGCGCAATCTGCGGCGCAAGCTGATGGCGGCGACGGATGGCATCGACCCGATCCGCTCGGTCTACGGGGTAGGGTATGCGCTGGAGTGGCCCTGAGCGACCCCATGCGCGCAACGTGACTTCGCTCACCAGCCCTTCGACGGGCGGGCCTCCCTTCGACAAGCTCAGGGCGATCGGGATACAAGCTCAGTCCCTGCTCAGGGCGAACGGGTGGTGGGGGCGTACCGGAGACGAAGGGGTTGCGCGGAGCAGCCGTGGACCGAGGCCCCCATCCGCTCGTCAGCCTTCCGATGCCCTGTCACGGGCGCGTCAGTTCGCGATCGGTGTCGGTGTCCTTCGCCGGCGCAGGCGATCGGGCTTGCCGTTCCAGTAGCGACGTCAGCTCTTCCGGCGGCATCGCTGCAGTGAAGTAAAAACCCTGGCACTCGTCGCAGTCGTTGCGGCGGAGGAAATCCGCTTGTTCCTGCGTCTCAACGCCTTGCGCCACGATCGTCAGGTTCAGCGTCCGTCCCATCGCGATGATGGCCTGGGCGACGTACTTGTCCGCCACGTCGCTGGCCACTCCACGGATGAAAGACCGGGCGATCTTGACGGTGTCCAACGGAAACCTCTTCAGTGCCGCGAGCGACGAATAGCCGGCACCGAAATCGTCGATCGCCAGGCGCACGCCGCGCTGCTTGAGCGCGCCGAGAATCGCGACGCTTCTATTGACGTCATGCGTGAGCGTGCGTTCGGCAAGCTCGAGTTCGAGGCAGTCGGCGCGCATGCCTGTCTCGTCCAGGATCGCTCCGATGTCTTTGACGAGACCTTCGCTCATCAATTGCTTCGACGTGAGGTTGACGGACATCACCAGTTCGGGAAACCCGTTGCGCTGCCACTGGACGTTCTGGCGGCACGCCGTCTTGATGACCCAGCGCCCCAACGCCACGCTCAGCCCCATCTCTTCGGCCACCGGCAGGAACTCCATGGGTCCGACGAGTCCAAGGTCAGGGTGGTTCCAGCGGAGCAAGGCCTCCACGCCAGTGACCCGTTCCGTGGTGGTCGCTCGTTTGGGTTGGTAGTGCAGCTGGAACTCGCCCTGATCGACCGCGCGGCGCAACCCTGCTTCCAGCGAAAGCCGCTGCAACGAATGGGCGTTGAGCTGTTCGGAGTAGTACTGGAAGTTGTTCTTTCCCTCCCGCTTGGCTTGGTACATCGCGATGTCTGCGTTCTTCGTCAAGGAGGCACCGTCCGTTCCGTCTTGCGGAAAGATGCTGACCCCGATGCTGGCCGTCACCTCGAACTCGTGGGTGTCGAGCCAGAAGGGTTTCCCGATCGCGGCAAGAATCTTGTCGGCGACGGTCGCGGGTTGGCTGGCGTCGGGCAAATCCGTCAGGAGCACGACAAACTCGTCGCCGCCCAGCCGGGCCACGGTGTCGCTCTCACGCAAGCAGCCCTTCAGCCGAATCGCCGCCTCCTGCAGCAATCGATCACCGGCCTGGTGCCCCATCGTGTCGTTGACGAGCTTGAACCGATCCAGATCCAGGAAGAGCACGGCGAGCTCCCGGTGGTATCGCTTGGCCTGGACAACCGCCTGGGCGAGCAGCGAGTCGAACAGCCGGCGATTCGGCAGATCCGTCAATGCATCGTGGTTGGACAGGTGTTCGGCGCGCTGTGCATGCGCGAGTTTCTCTTGCGTTTCTCGCAGCTCGCTTTCCGCCAGCCGCACGGTTTCTTCGTACAGAGATGCGATCTCGAAGGCATTGGCCAGCTGCTGAGCGATGGCCCCCAGGACGTCGGCCGCTTCAGCGTCGAAGGCGCTCGCGTGTTCGGCCCGCAGGTCCAACAGCCCCATCGCCCGGCCCGAGGCGAAGAGCGGCAACAAGAGAGCGGCGCTTATCGGTGGCCCGCCTTCGGCCGCCAGGCACGCCAGGCTGGCCGCGTCGGTCACGAGTTCGGTGTGCCGGGTCGCCATGCACCTGTCATAGCGCCGCCTCAGCAGCGGGTCGGGCGGCGATGCAAACGTCAGGCCCTCCGAAGACTCCTCCGAACCGCGGGCGATGACAACGTTCGCGCTCGCGAGGCCAAAGTCCCTCACCAGCACCTTGACCAGTTCACCGGCCATCTGATCGCGTTGCCGGATGCGGCTCAGTGCATCGGACGCTGCGGCCACTGCGCTCAGGATCTTGCGCTGCTTTGAAATGATCTGCTGTTGAAGCTCTCGTTGCGCCTCATGGCTTTCCCTCAAGTCATAGATGAGCAGCGGCACGAGCTGCAAGGACTTGAGCGCGGTCGCTTCGGCATTGGCTGCGGTGACCAGCAGGGTTTCGACGTGAATCACACGCGCGATCGGTTCATGCGCGATCGCCGTCAGCGAGAGATCAATGGCCGCCCGCGCGATGCCCTCGGCAGATTGCTGAATGGTTGCCGTCATGCCGCCGGCACTCACTTCCAGCAAGGTTTCCGGCAAGCCATCGAAGCCGATGATCAGAGGCACTTTCAAGTTCGCGGCGCGGATGGTGTCGAGCGCTCCCAATGCGGCCTCGTCGCTGGCGGAAATGAGGGCATCAAAGCGGGGCACGATGCGCAAGATCTCCTGCATGCGCTCCGCGCCGAATGCGCGCCGCGACATCGGCGTCACCCAATCGACTCTGATCTCGTGCGCCAGCTCGAGGCCGGCATGAGCCCGCAGCCATTCGTGAAAGCTCGCGTTGCGCACGGCGCCCGCGGGCAGACGATCGTCGCCGCCAAAGTAGATCACCTTGCCGCGGCCCTTCAGGCGCTCCCAGACAAACTCGGCAGAAGCCACCATTGCGCTGGCGTTGTCGGTGCCGACGGTCGCGATGACCGCGCGATGGTTCAGCACCGAATCGAGCGTGATGACCGGCACGCCAGCCGCGCTGGCGCGGTCCAGCGCGGCAAGCAGCTCGGGCTCCGTCGACCCCATGGGTTTCATGATGATGGCCTGCGCTCCCCGCTCCAGAAGCTGCTCGATCTGCGCGGCCTGTTCCTGCACGGTCAGTGCCGTGAGCTTGCTCAGCTTCACCTCTCGGTGCTGGGCTTCCGTGCGCAGACCGCTGGCGACAATGGTCCAGAAGAAGGCGCCTACCCAGGGGGCCGACACGATCGCACCGACGTGTACAGGCTTCATCGCCGCCTTTGCCCCGACTGACGGGTTTTCACGGGCGAACGTACCATGTCCACGTGGGAGTTCCGCGAGTCCTCCCATGGCGTTAACAGGGCCTGAGCGCGCAACATTATTCGACCGCGTAGGCCTCGCGGCTCGGCCGCGCAAGCGCGCCCTCCGGCCCGGGCCGGCCGAACCAATAGCCCTGGAAGGCGTCGCACCCCTGGCGTGCCAGGAACTCGAACTGCTGTTCGGTTTCCACGCCCTCCGCGATCACCGACAACCCGAGGCTGTGGGCCAGCGTGATGATGGCGCGCGCGATGGCGGCGTCGGGGGCGTCGGTGAGCACGTCGCGAACGAAGGAGCGGTCGATCTTCAGCTGGCTCAGCGGCAGGCGCTTGAGGTACGAGAGCGACGAAAACCCGGTGCCGAAGTCGTCGAGCGAGAACGCGATGCCGCGTGCCTTCAGCGCCAGCATCTTGTCGATGACGTCTTCCATGTCGACCACCAGCAGGCTCTCGGTCAGCTCCAGTTTCAGCCGGCGCGCATCGGCGCCGCTGCGGTCGAGGATGTCGAGCATGCGCGCGACGAAATCGGCCTGGCGGAACTCGCGTGCGCTCACGTTCACCGCCAGCGACCACTGCGCCGTTTCGGGCTGCGCGCTCCAGGCCACCAGTTGCTTGCAGGCCGTCTCGAGCACCCAGCTGCCGAGCGGCAGGATGAGCCCCGAATCTTCGGCCGCCGGAATGAACTCGCCCGGCGCCACCAGCCCGCGCTGGGGGTGCTGCCAGCGCACCAGCGCCTCGGCGCCGATCACGCAGCCCGTGGCATCCACCTGCGGCTGGTAGTAGAGGATGAACTGCGACTCGCGAAGGGCAGTGCGCAAGGCCGCGTCGAGTGCCGCACGGGCCGACACCGTGGTCTGCATTCCGGTGTCGAAGAAGACCATGCGGTTGCGGCCCGCTGCCTTGGCCTGGTACATGGCGAGGTCGGCGCGCCGCAGCAGTTCGTCGACCGAGTCCTTGCCTTCGCCGAACAGCGTCACCCCGATGCTCGGTGTGGCGTGCATCTCGCTGCCGGCCAGCGTGTAGGCCTGGTTCAGCCGCGACAGAATCGTCTGCCCCATGCGTTCGACCTGGTTCGCGGCGGTGGCGAGTTCCTCGCTCAAGTCGCCCAGCATGACCACGAACTCGTCGCCGCCCAGGCGGGCCACGGTGTCGCTGTGGCGCACGCAGCCGCTCAGGCGCAAGCCCACTTCCTGCAGCAGCCGGTCGCCCTCGTCGTGGCCGAGTGTGTCGTTGATCGTCTTGAAGTTGTCGAGATCGATGAACAGCAGTGCGCCGTGCCGTCGGTGGCGTGCGCTTGCGGCCAGCGCCTGCTCCAGCCGGTCGATCAGCAGGCGGCGGTTGGGCAGCTTCGTGAGCGGGTCGAAGAAGGCGAGCTGGCGGATCTCGTCGTCCGCCATCTTGCGCAGCGTGATGTCGTTCATCGCGCCCACGTAGTGCGTGATCACGCCGTCGTCACGCTTCACTTCGGTGATGCTGAGCCATTGCGGATACACCTCGCCGTTCTTGCGGCGGTTCCAGATTTCGCCGGCCCAGGCACCGTTGCGCTGAATGCTCTCGTGCATCGCGGCGAAGAAGGCCGCGTCGTGGCGGTCCGATTTCAGCAGGCGCATCGACTGCCCGATCGCCTCTGCGGCGGAGTAGCCCGTCATCTCGGTGAATGCATGGTTGACCTGCAGGATCAGGCCTTGCGCATCGGTGACGACCATGCCCTCTTGCGACTCGAAGGCGATGGCGGCGATGCGCAGCGCCGTGTCGGTCTGGGCGCGCGCCTCCATGGTGTCGAGGAAGGCGTTGAACCAGGTCACGAGCTCGCCGATTTCGTCCAGCGTCTTGGGCTTGGGCAGGCGCCAGCGCGGGTCGAGCCGGTTCGCCTCGAACCGGCGGAAGCCATTGGAGATACTGCGAATCGGCGCCACCACCTGCTGCGAGTACTTGCGGATGAACGCGGCGATGAGCAGCAGGCTGGTCAGCACCACGGCAGCGGCGGCACGGTCGATGTTCGCCATCGACGCGGTCAGGGTGGAGCGCGGCACGATGGCGATCACATACCACTGCTTGTCGGGTATCTGCACATAGCTCAGCAGCACGTCGCGGTTGTCTATGTGCATCGGGACCGAGCCTGTCACGCCGCGCAGCTGCTTGCTCAGGCCGCTGGTGATCGGCTCTCCGATCAGGTCCTTGTCGGGATGGAAGAGCAGGCGCCCGCGTGCATCGACCACCAGCAGTTGGGCGCCCGCGCCCATGTCGACGGTGCTGAAGTGCTCGTAGAGAAAGCGGGTCGAATAGCTGATGAGCAGCATGCCGACCGGCTCGGCCTTGAGGCCGCTGGCATCCGGCCTGTCGATCGATTTGCTGGCCATCACCACCTTGCGCTGGGCTGCCGCCGCGCTCAGGGCGTCTTCGACGCCGTGCCAGATCATCTTGCCCGGCGCGTCGAGCGTGCGCTGCATCAAGGTGTCGCGCAGCGCCAAGGTTTTCTCGTCCATCGTGAGCGTGTTGCCCACGTGGTACTGCTCGCCGCTCTTGGTGATGAGATCGATCGCCACCAGCCCAGGCAGGCTGCTGTAGCCGTCCAGCAGGTAGCCGATTCGCGCGTTCGTTGCGAGCATGTCGTAGCTCGATTGCACGCCGCCTCTGTGAGCCGCCGCACCTGTCACGGCCTTGTTGATCTCTTCGGCCGATCCGAGGTTCGCTGCCAGGCCGTCGACCTGGTCCATCTGCAGCTGCAGGTAATCTCGCTGGTTGTGCAGCAGTTGCATGCTGTGGCGCGTTGCCACCTCGATGATCGTCTGCTTCGTCGTGGTGTAGGAAACCACGAGGTAGATCAGCAGGGGCGCAACACTGATCGCGAGCAGGAAGCCCGTCAGCTTGAGCGAGATGCCGGCCTTGAGCCGCAAGCGCCGCATGCTGTGTGCCCCTGTTCCCGCGCGCCGCTTCACTTCAGGTCGTCGCCCGTCAACAGCCGCGCCTCGACGCTGACAACGCTTTCAACCGCCTCGCCGCGCATCAGCTTCAGCGCCGTCATGACGCCTTGGTAGCCCTGTTGCCCGGACTGCTGGTCCACCGTCACGGTCATGCTGCCGGCACGAATGGCCGCCTTGGCTTCATCCAGCCCGTCGAAGCCGGCGATGCGCACGCCGGTCTTGCCGCTTTCCGAGAGGTACTTCATCACGCCGATGGCCATCAGGTCGTTGGCGCAGGACACCACGCGGATCTTCGGGTGGGCCGCGAACATGCGCTTGGCCACTTCATAGCCTTCATCGATCTTCCAGCGCGCCGTATCCGATGCGACGATCTTCAGCTTGCTGTTCTCCTTGAACGCCCGCTCGGCGCCGCGCAGGCGCTGGGCCGAGTTCTCGGTGCTTCGCACGCCTTCGAGGATCGCCACCTCGGTGGGTTGGTCGAGCGACGCAGCGGCGAACTTGGCGGCCCGGTAGGCCGCGTCCTCGCCGTCCACGCTGATGAAGGGCACGGGCTTCATGCCGCTGGCGGCCACCGTTTCCGGGTTCAGGCGGTCGTCGATGTTCACCACCTTGATCCCTGCATCCTGCGCCCGCTTCAGCGCCGGAACGATCCGTTGCGGGTCGTTGGGCGTGATGATGATGGCGTCGACCTTGCGCTTGATCTGGTCCTCGACCAGCTGGATCTGCTGCTCGATCGCGGTCTCCTGCGAGGTGGCCACCACCTGCAACTCGATACCGGCCTCGCGTTCGGCGCGGCGTGCGCCCTTTTCCATCTCGATGAAGAAGGGGTTGGTCATGGATTTCATGATCAGCGCCACCTTTGGCGCATGGGCCTTCGGCGTCGTGGCCACCGCCGGCGCGACCGTCGCAACACTTTTCACCGCCTGCGTCGACGAGTCGCTGCAGGCGCCCAAAAGGGCGAGCGAGCCGGCCAGCAAAAGTCGCGTTGCGTTCATGGTGTGTTCCTTCGTGAGGGTTGGGCAGCCGAGCGGTTGGGGGCGCCCGGTGCGGTCCCATGGTGGCGGCCGTGCAATGAGCGAGTGCCGCTCGATGGTTTTCGGCTTGGCTTGCAGAAACTGAAATGGCTCGCTGTTGGCGTGGCTGCGCTGTGCGGATGTTCACGATCTCTCTACTCGTTCGCATACCTCCACCCGTTCGAGCACCACCCACCGTTCGGGCACCACCACCCGTTCGGGCTGACCCTTCGACGGGGCTCAGGACAGGGTCCGCCTGCGGCGGATCGAAGCCGTGTGCCTTTCGTGCCTGCATGCGCATGAGGATCTTGTTCACTGCGTGAGGCCGAGCCGGTTTTTCGTCCCGGCAGCCGACCCCCTTTGGTATCTGCATAACTTTGCTTCGCAAAGTGAGCAGATCCCCGCTTCGCGAACTTGTATCGACAAGAAAGGAGGCAAAGAAGCGACCCCTGCCGACTCGTCCGAAGGGGGAGACGAACACCAGATTCAGCTCGCTGCGCATCGGCGCCAGGGCTCGGCTACGCCATCGCGCCCGATGCGAAGCGAGGTGGAATAGGGAAAGTTGCGAAGCAACGACCGAATTGCTCTTGGGCCCCGTGGGAGGCGTCGAGGAGCGCAGGGGTTTGGGGCCGCGTGCGCAGCACGCTTCGTGAACTGACTTCGCGCCGTTTGTTTGAACGCAGTGAGCGTAGCGAACGAAGTGAGTTTGGCGCGGGCCCCGAACACCGAGCACCGCAGAGCAGTCGGCCCGAGGCCGACCGCCTCCGTCGGGTCCCCCTTTCTTTGGTGACTTTCTTTCGGGGAAGCGAAAGAAAGTTACTGCCCTGTCGGGGGCATATCCCGACGCGGCCTCACGCAGTGAACAACCATCACGCAAAAGCAGAACAAGGCTTCGATCCGCCGCAGGCGGACCCTGTCCTGAGCCCCGTCGAAGGGTCAGCCCGAACGGGGGGTGGCATGCGAACAAGGCTTCGACAGGCTCAGCCCGAACGGATGGGGTGGAGGTGCGCGAGCCTGGCTTCGACAAGCTCAGCCCGAACGGATGGTGGCGCGCGAAACGGATGGTGGCACGCGAAACGGGAGGAGGCGCGCGAAACAGGTGGAGGCACGCGAAACGGATGGAGGCACGCGAAACGGATGGAGGCACGCGAAACGGATGGAGGCACGCGAAACGGGTGGAGGCACGCGAAACGGGTGGAGGTGCCGGAGGCAAACCAGTACACAAGGCTTCGACCCACGAAGCGGACCCAGCCCTGTCGAAGACTCAGCCCCAAACGGCCAGTGGCGCACCTGTCATGTTTGACAGCTTGTTGCACACCTCGAACGTGATCAGACTCAATCAAATCGCCAACGCTGCTGATGCCATACAGAGGGCCTTGTCCGTGACCAGGCCCGCGACGATGGGACGGCGGGCCAGCCTGGGGGAACACAATGACAACGACCAAGACGCTCACGCCGGGGCCCGCGCCCGGCAGCCACTGCTTCGGCGGGCATCGGGCGGGCTCGTGAAGCACCCCGGCGTGGACGGTGACCCCGCAGCGCCCCGCGTGGATTTGCTGGCCCGCGCCTTCAACGCGGCACCGAACGGCTTTGTGCTGGTGGATGCAGCGGGCCGGATCGTGGCGGCGAACGCCGAGCTTCACCGCATGTTCGGCTACGAGCTGGATACCCTTGCCGGCAAAGCGGTGGAAATGCTGCTGCCCGAGGTGCTGCGCAACATGCACGTCGGCCTGCGCACGGGGTTCTTCGACCACCCCGAACTGCGGCCCATGGGTGCCGGCCGCGTGCTCTATGCACTGCGTGCCGACGGCCACGAGTTCCCCGTCGAGATCGGTCTCAACCCCTTGTCGGGGCCTCACGGGCACCTGGTGCTGGCGTCGGTGGTCGACATCAGCGAACGCATGGGCCTGGAGCTGGCCTTCCGCGGCCTGTTCGACGCCTCGCCCTACGGCATGCTCATCGTCAACGACGACGGCAACATCGCCGTGGCCAACCGCATCGTTGCCGAAATACTGGGCCACACCCCGGCGTCCCTGGAGGGGCAGCCATTGAGTGCCTTGCTGCCTGAGCGCTACCGAGGCGGCCACGGCGCCTTGATGGGCAGCTACCGCAGCACCGGCGAGGCGCGCATGATGGGCCAGGGGCGTGACCTCACCGCCTTGCATGCCGACGGTACCGAGCTGCCGGTGGAAATCGGCCTGCGCCGCGTCCGCTGGCAGCGCCGCATGATGACCTTGGCCGTGGTCAGCGACATCAGCGTTCGCAAGCGGCTGGAGCGCGAGCTTCGGCAGGCCAACGAAAACCTGCAGGAGTTCAGCTACGTGGCCTCGCACGACCTGCGGTCGCCGCTGCGCGGCATCGCAGACCTGGTGGAGTGGATCCAGGCCGACCTCGGCGAGCAGGCCGCGCCGGAGGTCACGCGCAACCTCGGCCGCGTTGCGCTTCGAATCCAGCGGATGGAGCGGCTGATCGACGACCTGTTGAGCTATGCCCGCGCCGGCCAGGCCGCCACCGAGTTCACCTGGGTCGATCTTGACGCGCTCGTGCGCGGCATCCTCGAGATCCAGCCGCTGCCGACGGGCTTCACGGTCGTGCTGGACATCGCCGTCCCCCAGTTCCTGGCAACGCACACGCCTCTGGAAACGGTGTTGCGCAACCTGTTGAGCAATGCCGTCAAGCACCACGACCGCGCCGCAGGGCAGCTCACGGTGGCGGCGTGCGTCGACGACAGCGCTTGCCAGATCAGCGTGATCGACGACGGGCCGGGTGTGCCGGCAACCGGGCGCGAGCGCATCTTCAAATTGTTCCAGACGCTCGCTGCGTCGGAGCGTGCCGGGTCCGGCATCGGCCTGGCGCTGACCAAGCGGCTGGTCGAGGTGCACGGCGGCCGCATCGAGCTGATTTCGCCCGTGAACAACGGCCGTGGTGCGTGCTTCCGCTTCTGGTGGCCGCGATTTCCGAGGAGAACCAGTGATGGCTAACGTGCTGAGCATCTTGCTGATCGAAGACGATGACGTGGCCGCCGAGTCGGTCAAGCGCAGCCTGGACAAGATGGGCGTGCCGTTCCCGGTCGTCTGGGCCGAGGACGGCCTGATCGCGCTGGCGATACTGCGCGGCCAAGACCCCGAGCGGCACATTCAGCGGCCGCTGGTGATCCTGCTCGACCTGAACATGCCGCGCATGAACGGCTTCGAGTTCCTGCAGCAGTTGCGCGCCGACCCCGCCCTGCAAGACGAGGTGGTGTTCGTTCTGACCACCTCTGATGTCGACGCCGACCGCACGCGCGCCTATCACGAGCAGATTGCCGGCTACATGGTCAAGTCGGCGGTCGGGCCGCAGTTCTTCAAGCTGGCGCAGCTGCTGCTCAGCTACGCATCAGCGGTCAAGTTGCCATGAGTTCTGTGTTGTCGCCTCGCAGCACCTCGAATCACGTGTCGGTCCTGGTGGTCGACGATGACGACGTCGACCGCGAGCGGGTGGTGCGGTTTCTGCGCCGCTCGCCATTCGACATCGATGCCACCGAAGCAACGTCGGGTGCGCAGGCGATCCATTTCGTCAGAGACATGACGTTCGATTGCATCGTGCTCGACAACCACCTCGGCGATGCCATGGGCTCGGAGATTTTGCCGATGCTCAAGCGCGAGTCGCGGCAGGCGTGCCCGGTGATCATGGTCACCGGCGAAGGCGACGAACAGCTGGCCGTGCGCGCGCTGCAAGGCGGCGCGGCCGACTATCTGCCCAAGCGCCACTTGAGCCCCGAAGGCTTGATCCGGTCGATCTGCCAATGCCTGGAGCAGCAGCGCCTGCGCGACGAGCTGGCCGAGGTCCAGCGCCTGCTGCAGCACAGCGTCCAGGCACAGGCCCTCACGATCGAGCAGCGGGAGCGCGACCTGAAGTCCATCCTCGACCACATGCCGGCGCTGATCGGCTACTGGGATGAGGCGCTGCACAACCGCTTCGGCAATCGAAGCTACCAGGAGTGGTTCGGTGTGGCGCAGGAGCGCATGCCGGGCATGCACATGCGCGACGTGATCGGCGAGGCCAGCCGGCACCTGGCGGCGCCGTATATCGACGCTGCGTTGCGTGGCGAAGAGCAGTTCTTCGAGTACGTGGCACCCGCCCAGGGCGGCCGGCCGGCACGCCATTGCCAGGCGCAGTTCATTCCGGACCGCGGACCCGATGGACGCATCGCGGGCTTCTATTCCTTCGTGATCGACGTGACACCGCTGAAGGAATCCCAGGTGCGGGCCAACGAACTGGCGGCATTCAACGAGGCCATCGTCCAGTCTTCGCCGGTCGGTATTGCCGTGTACCACGCGGATGGCCGCTGCATGCTGGCCAACGCCGCGCTGGCTGAAACCGTCAGCGGCAGCCGGTCGAACCTGTTGCACCAGAACTTTCGCGCGCTGCCTTGGTGGCACGAATCGGGCCTGTTGCATGAGGCCGAATCCACGCTGGACGATGGCCGCCCTCGCGGATGCGAGGCTCACGCGGTCGGCGACTCCGAGCGTGAGACCTGGCTCGAATGCGGGCTGGCTGCGATCGACCACCACGGAGAGCGCTGCCTGCTGCTGATTGCGCATGACGTCACCGCCCAACGCGCAGCGAAGACAGAACTCTCGGCGGCCCGAGACGGCGCGAATGCGGCCTCCGACGCCAAGGGCGCGTTCCTCGCCAACATGAGCCACGAGATACGGACGCCGATGAATGCGATCGTGGGCCTCTCGCGCCTGGCATTGGAAGAAGACATGCCGCCCAGGGCGCGCGACTTCATCGACAAGGTGCACAGCTCGGCGCTGGCCCTGATGGGGATCCTCGATGACGTGCTGGATCTTTCAAAGATCGAAGCGGGTCTGATGCGCTTCGAATCGGTCGAGTTCGAACTCGACGAGCTTCTGCAGCGGGTGACCGACCTGTTCGCCGTTCGCATTGAACAAAAGGGCCTGGAGCTGGTGTTCGAGGTGCAGCCGGAAGTGCCTGCGCGGCTCACGGGCGACCCCTTGCGGCTGTCGCAGGTGCTCTGCAACCTCGTCGGCAACGCCGTCAAATTCACCGAGCAGGGCGAGATCCTCGTCAGCGTGGAAGCGATCGAGCCGCCAGGAAGCGCGGCATGCCGGTTGCGATTCGCGGTGCAAGACACCGGCGTCGGCATCGCACCGGACAGCCAGCCCGGCCTGTTCGAGCCCTTCACGCAGGCCGACAGCTCCATCACGCGCCGCTTCGGGGGCTCGGGCCTGGGTTTGGCCATCTCCAAGCGGCTTGTGCAGCAGATGGACGGCGAGATCGCCGTTGCCAGCACGCCGGGCAGCGGCAGCGAGTTCAGCTTCACGGTCAAGCTGGGCATTGCCGTCACGAATGGTTCACCCACCGACCGAAGCGAGATCGCCGGCCTTCATGTTCTGGTGGTCGACGACAACCCGCTGTGCAGGCGCGCGCTCGCCAACGGGCTCGAAGCGCTGGAGGTGCGCGCCACCATCGCAACGAGCGGGGCGGCCGCGCTCGAGCAAGCCGAGCGTGCGCAGCGGCAAGACCGCCCCTTCGACGTGATCCTGCTCGACTCGGAGATGCCGCGCATGAACGGCCTGCAGGCGCTTCACCGCTTGCACGAACAGGCGGGGCGGCATGGTTGGCGCCCTGTGCCCGTCATGATGATGGTCCCGGCATTCGGACGCGACGCCTCGCTCGCGCAAGCTGGTGCAATTCAACCCGATCACGTGCTGACGAAGCCGGTGTTGCGCACCCAGTTGCTGGATTCACTGTTGCGCATGCGCCGAGGCCTGCAGTCAAGCGCGCCGGCCACCGGCGCGGGCACCTTCGACCTGCTGCGGACCCGGGCGGCACCGCTGCTCGGCGCACGCATCTTGCTGGTCGAAGACAACCTCGTGAACCAACTGGTGGCAGCGGAGCTGCTGAAGATCCTGGGCTTGAGCGTCACTGTGGTGGCGGATGGCATCGAGGCACTGGACGTCGTGCGCGATGGCGAAGCCGGCCAATTCGACGTGATCCTGATGGACCTGCACATGCCGCGAATGGATGGCTTCGAGGCGACGCGGCGCATCCGAGGCCTGCCGCACGCCTCGCAGATGCCGGTGATCGCCATGTCGGCGGCCGTGCTCCCCGAGGATCGTGCTCAATCGTTCGCTGCCGGCATGGTGGACCACGTGGCAAAGCCCATCCTGCCGGAACGATTGGTGGACGTGCTGCTGAAGTGGGTCTCGCGGCGTGACGGCGCTGCGCGCTCGTGAGCGTGAGCGACTGCATTCCTTGGACCGTGCCAGCCGATCCAAGGGACAGCGCGGGCCTGTGGCTCCACGGGGAAATCGAACAGTCGACGGCTCGGTGCCGATGCCATAGGTCGTAGGCACCCCAGTGAAGGGCTGCGTTCCAGCAGGCAGCTGACGTAGCAATGAGGGCTATTGGTGGGCTGCACCCAGCCAGGAGCCACCAGTCGGGGCTGGCAGCTTTCGGGCAGGCCAACAGCCTTGCCGCCGAAGTCAACCACCAGCCTCGTGAACTTGCTCCTCCCAGTGCGACCTTCGCAATGACTCGCCATCGGCCGTCCACGTGGATGAGGGTCAGCAGGTCGACAAAGTACTTGGGCCGGGTCGCGACTCGTCGGCCGCTCCAACCTGCGGACGACGCGGTAGCCCTCGGCGGCGACCTCGAACATCTCCTTGCCCAGTTCACGGGGCCGCCCAGCTGCTGCACCCAGTCGCCGGTGACGACCAGGCGCGCGCGCCACCTTGGCCTCCACCAGCGCCAGCTGGCCTTCGGGGCCCTGCAGCTCGGCACTGGCCAGCGCGACCGAGGCGGCCTCGCGGTCCGCCATGGCCTGGCGAAGCCGTTCAGCGGTTGGAGCGGGCGCCGCGTGCCGGTCGACGCTGCGACAGGCGCACAAGCGTCAGGCCGGCATGGCGCGCAGATGGTCGACCACGCGGGCGAGATTCTTTTCCGAGACGTCGACCCGCTGCTCAACGAACTTGCGCAGATCGGCGACACGGTTCTCGAACGCAGGGTTCCTGGCCAGCCAGGCGACGATCAAGGTCTTCAAGCACAGGTTGCGGCCGCTGGAGACGTACTCGTCGGCCAGGTTGTGCGGCGCCTGCGGATGCAGGTCGGGAAAGCTGAACGGGAAGCGCTGCGGCTCGTTCATCAGGCGGTCCAGGCCACCGGGTTCGCGGGCCAGGTCGAGCGGCGGCATGCCGTGGCGCTCCAGCACGTCGAGCA
>Ga0307515_10005234_pt1 | contig 26376 bp, 1 predicted proteins | sample 17_EM_MG_FD_194513 | JGI IMG/M metagenome (GOLD analysis project Ga0307515, IMG submission 194513) | Populus trichocarpa ectomycorrhiza microbial communities from riparian zone in the Pacific Northwest, United States - 17_EM | ecosystem: Host-associated > Plants > Roots > Unclassified | place... | reverse complement strand
AAGAATTGAATGAACGACTTAATTGTGAATGTAGCTCTAGAGGCTCTATATATACACGAAGAAGGTAGAAGTAATGGGGTAATAGATAGCTGAAATAGGAACGGTAATCTGCCACCAATATTGATCTGCAATCAATATATTGGGTGGCGTTAACGCCGTCTTGGAGCCTTCCAAGCGGTGATCTTGTGTCTCAGCGCAGTGTCGGTAGTCGGTTACACTAGGCAAAGGTAAATTAAATTAAAAAAAACCTAACGGATAGAGGTTAAGCCAGTAAATGTAAGTTAGAAGAGAGTAAGGAAGTTAATATTAATAAATAATGTAGATTAAGTATCTAAGTAAGGCTAAGTAAAGATATATATATTAACTTAACGAATAAAGATTTAGTATAAGTAGTAGTAGTTAATAGAGTTAAGATTTATCACCTAAAGCTAAAGATATTGGCTGTAATTTTACAAAAGCCGTAGCGTAGTAACTAGGAGAGAAACAATCCTAGGAGAACTGCTCTATAGGAAAATTAATAGACTTATATAATATAAGTTAGTAGTTTAGGACTAGGGATACAGAGCTTCTAGAAGGGCTTTAATATCTAAAAGAGTTAATCTTAGGAGGGCCTTAGTCTAGATAAGCCGATTCTAAAAGAAGTGCAATCCTAGAAGGAATAATTGTTCCGCCTTACGGCGCTGTAAAACTCTTACGTATATATTTAGAGCAGGACGAATACTTGTAGGAGAGAGGCTTTTAGGAGTTCTATTCCCTTAGGGCGTATAAGGCGTTTAGGAGTAAACTCCTCCTAGGAGCTTAGAAATCCTAGGATACTTATACCACCCTCCTTATATAACCGATTTTCCTAAAATTGTATATCTCCTAAAGCTGGCTCTCCTAGGAGCTCTAAACCTAGATTTTAAGATACTAAGGCATATACACGGATGCTATATCTTAGTATTAGTTCGTCCTGCTAGATTACTAAAATATCTGCTTACTCCGCTCTTTAAGGATCCCTAAGGAGAATATTTTTAGGACCGAGAGTATCCTAGGAGCTTAATTCTAAGCTTCTATACTATAGCCCTATAGCTAGAATAGCTAGCTACTACAAGCTATAATAATCGGCTACTAGTATAAATAGTCTCTTAGGATACGGCTAGAGAAATATACTCCTAGTAAAAAGTATATAGCTAGAGAGCGACTAGAGAAAGTAATTAATTTTATATATAATTCTTTAGCTATAAATGCCTAGTTATAGGCTTGGCAGATTACAGATTTTAATAAGAACTATTTAATTAGGGATTGCTCTAAAGCGGACTACTACTAAGCGGAGTGCTCTTAATTAGACTGCTGCTAAGCGGACTACCCTAATTTATAGTACTATAACCTAGAGTACGGATTAGAAAGTTATAACCTAGACTATTATAGTTTGTATTATTATAAACCTAAATACTACGGCCTTTAATACTACGGCTGGAAGTAATAGAGTAATACTCTTACTACCTTATTTAAGAAATATCTCTCTTACTTACTATAAATCTCTAGCGCTACCCTTTGAATTTCTCAAATTAATAGCGTAACTCATGCAGGAATTACATAGAAATTTAAAGAATATTGAAAATAGGCCCCTACTAAAATTAGATATGTAGTCTCGGCTAGCCTATCTTAGCCCACAGATTAAATTTAAAGCGATAAGGTAGGCCAAGAATCTTAAAATTACGCTCTTTAGATCTATATAGGCGCTCTAAAAGCATTGCGAAGTACATTGCTACTAATTATCGCATTAGTAAGGTGAATGTTAATTACTAATAGAGAGTGCTAGGCCCGCCGTAGCGTACCTCCCTTTATAGGCTCCCTAATCCCTCTTACTACGGCAGATACTAAGTTAATTAACAACACATTAATAGATATATTTAATATAGCCGAGAAATGGCGCTCTACTAATACCACAGAGTCGCTGTTACGACACCGTAATGCATAACCTAGACAGGGAGCCTAGTTAGGGGTTCGGCTAAGGACTTAGCGTTATAACGCGTATATATTACGCCTCTACCTCCTATACATACCTCTCCTCTTCTCCTTAGCTTAGTATTTTCGTAATATAGCATTCTACAAGCTTCGGTTCAGAGGCATTTATACGAGCCGTAATATTATACTAAGCTCACCCTATATTGCCTAGGAAGGCCTTAATAATATCCTACACTAAAAGAAACTTCGTCTATAACAACGCGTTAACGCGCTATACTTAGACACTAAAACAACTCTATATTGCCTAGGAAGGCCTAGATAATATCCCACCTTATAAGCTAAATAGGACTAGACCTATACCCCTAGAATTAAAACCAAAGTATATAATACTAACAAACCCTAGGAAGCTAATAATGGCACCTAAAGCTAGCTTATTTAAAAGAGCTGCCTTTACTAAAGAGGAACCTAAGATCTAATTAGGATTAGAAATTAAAGACAATAATAATATTGTAGACGTACGCGAGTAAATTTGCGCCCTTGCAACCAACTAAGAAGCCGATTATTTAGAGGTAAAGAATATATAAGAGACTCTATAAGAAATCCTAGAAAGCCTTACAGCCCTATAAAATAGCCTAGCTTCCCCTTTTTAAAGCCCTAGCCGACCTATTTACTCTATTAAGTATAATATACTAGGGAGTGTAAATACAATAATAAAGCAATTAAAGTCCGTTAAGCTCCCTAACCCCCTATCACTATCTAATAGAATAGACCCTACCTTTAAAAATTAGAGGATTTAAGTATAAGGAAAGCTCCGTGTTAACTACAACTATTTCCTTTCTAAAGAAGCTAAAATGCTCTACCTCTTTAGTCGAACCACTAGGGACGCCTAATAGCACCTTTAAGCCAAGTTTAAGGACAAATCCCCTATCCGATTTATATCTATTAATAAGATAATACGGCACCTAGCTACTATTTATGTTAACCTAAATAAAGTACGGGATGCCCGGTATAACTATAATCGCCTAATAATAAAACTAAACCAACCCTTTACTAAATTCTAGACTTAATTCCTACACCTTATAGGAAAAGGCTAAGTCCCCCTTAAAAATTACTGATTGGACCTATATAATAAACTAATAATTAGGCTGTAAGAGAAGATTATAGTAACCTTAAATAACCTACCAAACTATAAAAGACTCGCAGCTCGTTACCTATTATTAGATTTAAAACTAAAGCGAATTAATACCCACCCTAATTAGTAAAAATAACCCTAGAACCCGTTAACTATACCTATAAAAGCTAAAGTAGGAAAATAAGTTACAGCGGTCCCTGCTCTAAAAGTAGTTACTACTACGTATCCGCGAGCCTCGCCTAACCCGCCGCGTACTACGCCCTTAACTAGCAATCGCCGTAATGCCCTAATTGACCCTGCTATAGTTATATACTACAACTGCAATAAAGATAATTACTTTGCCTTATCTTGCCTAGAGCTAAAGGATATAGGCAATATTAAGGAAATAGAGAAAGGAGAGACGTCTAACGAGTCGGGAAAAGAAAAACCCTAGGGAAAGACTCCCCCCTAGGGTACCCTATTAATCTTAAAGAGATTAATTTAAGTTAGTTAATAGGTAGAAAACACTTTACAGTTTTATATAGTGTATCTTAAAATAGATATAGTATTAACACAACTACCCTTATTAATACTAGAACAAATAGTTTTACCTTTATAAATACTACCTATATAAATAACGTTGCTAAGTTTTTAAATATAAAAGCTACTAGACTAGAGAAGCCTATTTAAATAAGAGGATATAACGGCTAGGCCGGTAAGCCGGTTACCTATATCCTAAAGTTATATATTACTCTTAACGGACAATACTAGTATAGTATTCCCTTTTACATTCTAGACCTAGGGTCCTATAATATAATCCTTAGCCAAAAATAGATATTCTATTTTAATATTTAGCTAAATATACAATAAAGATAATTTATTTAGCTAGAGTGTCACAGTACGTGCGGACTGTCAAGGTACGATATACGAGGTGACTGTATATAATTGACAAACGATGTTATATAAGGATCTATATATAGAGGTAAGGCGGTATATATACGTGTCGCTCAGGGGTTAGGTCTGTGCTCGTGTCACAGCAACGCCAAGTCATAACAACGTGTCAGGTCAGTGCCGTGACATAGAGAATAGACCGAAATTACCTTCCTTTATTAGGGAAATCCGAACTAACTATAAGATACTAGCCGCGAGGGCTAACCCTACCTATTAGTAGGATATTAGGGACCGCGACCTAGCCTTTACCTAAGAAGATACCTATTATAAGGCCGGAAGGAACTCTTTTATACCAATAAAGATACTCCCTTAGAGCGCTACAGTTAATAAAGACTTTACGTACGGTAGCGGGATAGATAGCGATGTAGATAACATCTAAATTACGCAAATCTAACTAATATAGAAGAGAACATACTAATAGGATATAAGAGATAACCTCTGAAAGATGCGATAGGAGCTAAAAGAAGTAATAATAACGCCTTTACCCCGGAAGCCCCTAAGGTCCTACACACCCCTATTATTACGCGACCCCCCTATAGTAGATATTACGGTAATTAGCGCTATAGCATTCTACTTTAATATATACAGGAGGGACAATAAAGTCTTTATAACTAGCTTATACAAAATTAACCGGATTATTAATAAGAGGGAAGAAAAGCTAGCTAAGGAAACTAATAAGGAACTAGTTAAACGCCTCCTCCCTACTACTTATACGGGATATAAAAATACATTCTTAAAGGCGGCTTTAGATAAGTTACCTCCTTACTAAACATACAATTATAAGATTTAATTAGAAGCCAATAACTCGCTAAAATATAGCCCTCTATATTAATAATTAATGGATAAGCTAAAAGTAATAAAGTAGTACTTAATTAAGAACCTTAATAAAGGGTTTATTAAGCCAAACTAAGCCCCTTTTACTTCCCCTATTCTATTTAGAAAAAAGCCTAATAAAGGCATTTGTTTCTATATTGACTATTAAAAGCTAAATACTATTACTTAAAAGAATTAGTATCCTATTCCTTTAATTAATAAGACCCTTATACATTTAAGCTAGGCAAAGATCTTTACCAAACTTAATATCCGCTAAGCTTTCTACTAAATTAGGACGGACTCTATATTTAAGAATTTAATAATATTCTATATCCTTTACGAGTCCTATAAATATAAAGTCCTTCCTTTTAGACTAATAAATGGGCTAGCTATATACCAAAGGTATATAAACAATGTCCTTTTTAACTACCTTAATAAATTCTGCATAGTATACCTAGACGATATCCTTATATACTTAGATAACAAACTTAAGTATAAAGTTTATATAAAAAAGGTTCTAGAGAGACTACAAAACGCAGGCTTATAAGTTAATATTAAGAAATATAAATTTAGAGTAAAACGTATAAAGTACCTTAGGTTTATTATTACTATAAAAGGAATTAAAGTTAATCCTAAGAAGGTTAAACTAATCCGTAACTAAAAACCCCCTTATACCATAAAAGGGATCTAGTCCTTTTTTAATTTTCATAACTTCTATTACTAGTTTATTCGTAACTATAGAGTTATAGCTAAGCCTCTTATATAACTTACCTAGAAAGACACGTCCTTTATCTTTAATAGTAACTATATAAAAGCCTTTAAAGAGTTAAAAAAGCGGCTTATCTCTTCTCTAATCCTTTATTACTATAACCTAAACCTTAAATTAATATTAAAAATAGATGCTTCTAACGGAGTTATAGCAGGAATCCTATTATAGCTATATTAGGACAGCGAATAGTATCCTATTACCTTTTTCTTAAAAATAATAAACCTAGCTAAGTATAACTATAAAATACATAATAAAGAAATGCTAGCTATTATTTAATTGCTATCTTAATAGTGCGCGGAGCTTAAGGGTATAAACTCCTAGATTAAGATATATACAGATTATAAGGCCCTAAAGTACTTTATAACTATAAAGCAGCTTACTAAACAGTAAGCCTAGTAGGCCAAAGTACTCTCCTAATTCTTCTTTATAATTATATATTGTTTTAGTAAGTAAAACTCTAAAGCTAATGCCCTAACTTAAAGAGAATAAGATATAGAATCTTAGGACGAGCTAAAGACCTAATACTGGACGCGCGCGCTTCTCTATTCTAAATAACTTAATCCACAGATCCTTAAGGAGCTAGACTCCTAGTAAAACGAGCTAGTACTAATAAAGGAGTCCTTAGATAAACTAATAGGGCTAATTAACCGCCTCCTAACTATAAACCGCACGGCTAACACCCTAAAGGCCCTTTGCGATTAAGTTACGAGAGAAAACCCCAATTTTAAAACGGAGGAAGGATTGCTCCTATATTAAGAGCGGCTTATAGTCCCTAATATTAACAATCTACAGACTAAACTAATTTATAAAGCCCATTATTAAGTCTTTATAGTATAACCTAGCAAGAATAAGACCCGTGAAATTATTAGCGGCCGCAATTACTAGCCTAGGATAGCTATAAATATTAATTAATATATACGGAACTATAATAACTATTAAAGAGCTATAATCCTATAAGATAAGACCTTAGAACTACTAAAACCGCTCCTAATACTAGAGCGCCCCTAGTAATATATCTCTATAGACTTTTATAAACTATTTATAAACCGTAACGGATATAATATAGTTATAATCCTAGTTAACCGCTTTAGCAAGCGCCTATTTTTAATCCCCTACTATAAAAATATTAATGCTAAAGAGGCGGCCTAACTATATATCTACTACATCTACTAAATTTATAGACTGCTAGATACTATTATATCTAATTATAGGCCGTAGTTTATATTAGCCTTCTAGAACAAGTTTACCTAAATCCTAAGTATTAAGCTAAAGCTCTCTATAGCGTATTACCCTAAGATAAACGGTTAGACAAAGATTATAAATTAATATTTAGACTAGAAACTCTAGCCCTTTATTAACTACTTTTAGGATAACTAGTCTAAACTGCTTCCCCTAATAGACTATACCTAAGTAACCCTACCCTATAACTCTACAGGGTTTGCCCCTATTTAGCTAGAAATAGGCTACTTACCCCATATAAGCTTTAACTAGAAAAGACTAGAAGAACCCCAGACTATACGCGAAAAACTATTTTATAGTAAGGCCTAGCAATACGCCAAATGCTTAGAAGAGGCCTAGATAATAGCCTATAAGAACTTAAAAAAAGCCTAAAGGTTAATAAAATAGTAGGTAAATAAACACCACCAGGAACCTAACTTTGCCCTTAGTAATAGGGTCTAGGTTATAATAAAGAATTAAAGGACCAAGCGGCCTAGCTATAAGCTAGACTACTAAATAGTAGAACTATATAAGGTTTTAGAAAAGATAGGCAACTTATATAAGGTAAAGCTCCCGGATTTAATTAGAGTTTACCCTATTTTCTTACCGGATAAATTATAAAAAGTTATAAGTAACCTATTACCCGGGCAGAAGAATAAGCCTCCCCTACTAATTTAAGTTAGTGGTGATAATAAATAGGAAGTTAAGGAAATACTAGTATATAAGCTAGTATAAGGAGCGCTAAAATACCGTATTTAATAGAAGGGCTATAACCCAGACCTAACCTAGTACCCCACTTAGAACTTTATAGGCTGCCCCTAAAAGCTTAAAGAGTTTTATAATTAATACCCTAACTTACCTAGGCCCCTAAAGTACCTAGACAAGTAGATAGAATATTAGTATAATAAAGACAATAAGTTACCGGAAGAGTATAGAGATAAGAACGCCCTAAGGCCTAAGGAACGAAGCCTACTATAATATACGACCACCTAGATTTGCGCGTTATGTAAGGCCTTTAGATATTTAGGAACTTTAACCGCCGGTTAAAGTTCTCTAATTAGCCAGATCCTTACTAAGCGTTTTAGCGACTACCTTTTCTACTTTAGCGCTTCTATGTAACCTACGGTCGCCTTATATACTTAGTCTAAATATACTTATATCTCCTTTTCTTTAGTTCTACTTTGTTTCTAATAAAGCCTAAGGGCAGGCTTTCTTTTAAAAGGGGGGTAATATTATGGTACCGTAACGTATAACCTAAACAGGGAGCCTAGTCAGGGGTTCGGCTAAAGACTTAGCGTTATAACGCGTATATGTTACGCCTCTACCTCCTATATATACCTCTCCTCTTCTCCTTAGCTTAGTATCTTCGTAATATAGCATTCTATAAGCTTTGGTTTAGAGGCATTTATACGAGCTGTAACAGTTGCACTAGATTTTAGTCGTTGTGGGCCCGATCCTATACCTGCTCCGGCGCCTCCTTTTTATTAGTAAGTACGTAACGGACAGGAGATATATTTTTACCGTCCGCAGAATTGGCGCTTTAAGGGGTAGAAGATATAGCGGTATAGGTTTATAAGGTTATAAGGCCCAAAATACCCTCTAGAGCTTAAGAAGGGAGTTCTTAATAAGTAGAGTAGTAAAAGAGTATTCTGCCTATAAGAAACGAACAGCTTAACTTTTTTTAATTATAACTGCTTGCTAAGTGTATACTTAAACTAGCTCTATATCCTTAGGTTTAGCGCTTTTATCTCTCTAGTTAAAGCCTAAATAGACGCATTTATATAGTGGCTTAAGGGATATATATTATTGCCCTATACTCCTAGCTATATTATTATTACTTTAAGAAATAATACAGCTCTATATATGCCCAACGATAGCGGCCTCTTAAATAGTAAAGGGTTTAACTTCTAACGTGGTTTTTAGGTAGGCTAAATATTTCTAAAATATTAAAGGATTCCTTTTAATTCTAGATATAGCTAAAGCTTCTTATAGCAATATCTAGTAAAACGGCGTAGTATAACTACTAATCTTAAAGACCTATGTCTGTGTTAAAACAACTCTATAATAGGCTAGACACTATTACCTTTACTATTTATCTAATCTAATACTGTAATAGGACTGGAGATATTAAGTTCTCTTAAGAACGGTTTAGCAGAGTTATAAAATGCATTAAACCCTCGCCTAAAGGGTTGTGCTTTAACTGTTGCCGATTTTAATAGATTTAGGAAGCGCGGCTATAGGAGGAGTAGTAGAAATATATAGAGATTAAATTAAGGAATAGAGAATATAGAGTAAATAGGCAACTAACACTCTTAAGTATAGCGTAGTGGTAGTAAGTACTGCCGTAGTCCTTACTAACGCTATTACGTGCTACTTAGCTGTTTAGTATAGCGCGGTTACCTTAACTAGTTCTTGCGACTACTATCGCTTAACTTTATAATATGGACCTTCCTATAGCACAATATACGGCTATATCTACTATAGATTCTGCTAGCAGGAAGGAAGCTTACTCGCGGTTATAGATACCAAAATTACTATTAGTTGGGACTAAAAGTAAGGATACCAGTGCCTTTTAAGGTGGTTAGTCGTTTATTATACTTAACTATATACCTTATAAGTTTAGAATACGCCTGGGGTAGTATATTATTTAAAGCGTAAAAAGTAGCCCGGCTAACTAGACTAGTTAAAGCCGGTAATTCTATTCTATACTTAATCCTCCTCTCTGCTACAAATCTTCGTTCGTACTTAAGAAATTGTGCCTTTTATATATCTATATAGCCTATTTAATAGTATTTGTTACGGGAGAACAGGTTATTTATTATAACTTATATAAGTTTTTACTAAGCTTTAAATATTATCCTTAGAACCTAATTCTGGGACCCTCCACTTTTAGCTAACCGTAGTTAGGGGATCCTAGTTATATTTAGAGAATAGCTATATCTAAAGAACAGCTACGTTTAGAAAACAGCTATGTTTAGAGAACAGCTACGTCTAGAGAATAGCTATGTTTGGAGAATAGCTATATTTAAAAAACAGCTATATTTAAAAAATAGCTATATCTAGAGAACAGCTACATTTAGAGAACAGCTATATCTAGAGAATAGCTATATTTAGAGAATAGTTATATCTAGAAAATAGTTACGTCTAAAGAGTAAGAACGCTACGTTTAATAGCTATATCTAGAATAGCTATATTTAAAGTAGTTATATCTAGAGAATAACTAGTTTAATAAACGATTATATCTAGAGAATAATAGTCTGTAGAAAGCTATAACTAGTCTAAATTTTACCTATTTTGCCTTCTTTCTACTACACCTAATATATCTCATTACCATAGATTTAAACGCGGTACTTTTATTAACACAGCCTTAAAAAGATGTTTGTGAAGCGCCTCTAGAGGTAAGTATAATATAAAATCTATAATCTAATATAATTAAGATAGTAGAAGTTTCGTATAGAACATAATTAGCAATTTAAAACGCTTATAGATAAAACCTTTATAGCATCTAAAGCTGCTTTAGCACTCTCTTTTATAGTTAAGCTCTATTAAGAAGTAAGCGTAAGAATACTTTGCATATAAGATATAAGGGCGTTACTTATAAGATATAATCTATAGTTTAGCACCAGACTTCTAAAGGAAGGACTTCTGCGGCTATTAGGACTTAATATCTTCCATTTTAAATAGGAAATTGGCTGAAAAATCTAGCTCTAGGTAACCATTACGTAAATCTAATAGCTTACCTTAGTAAGGTTAAACCATAGAATTAATTAGCAGATATTGCTAACCTTTTTAGTTAAAAAGTTAATTCTATAGTATGGGAACTATAAAGCTTATTAACCTAAGTTTACGAGTGGTCTGTTACTTTCGGGTCCCAAATTTTCAAAGTCTAATTATAATTAACTACTCCATTATATTTTCAGCAGAGAGCTCTATATTAAAGCTCTGCAGTTTAAGTATATACTATTTATAACTAATATAATCTTAATTGCGAACTATAAAAGCTATATTAAAAGCCTCTAAGTAAAGGCCTATTAAGTATAAACTCGGGTTAAAATTTTCGTTAGCGGACCCCTAACGATCTATATATTGCTTTTAGTTTACTTTATATATAAGGGCAGATCTAAGTAAGCTAAGGGAGATAAAGCCCTAGGGGAATAAAGCCCTAGGGGAATAAAGCCCTAGGGGAATAAAGCCTTAGGGGAATAATCCCCTAGGGGAATAGAGCCCTAAGGGAATAATCCCCTAGGGAAGTAGAGCCCTAGGGGAGTAAAACCTTAGGGGAATAATCCCCTAGGGGAATATAGCTATAGGGGAATAAAGCCCTAAGAATAAAACTGTAAGGGAGTAGAACTATAAGGGCTTTTATAAATAGGCGAATCGCTAGGATTTATTTTTGTCCTTAGCTTCTCGGCTTTTAATTAGTTAGTACGCTTTACTAAGCCTTACTAGCTTACGCTTTAATAAATTGCCCTATGCCGTTTTATATAAATTATATTTAAGGCTACTGCCTAGACTTAGAGAGAAAGAAAAAGGGGGATTAAGTATTTAGTTTTAGGTGTAAACGAAGGGCTATTTTTAGCTTTTAAGAGGGTTCTAATTTTAAATGTTTTAAGAGCCTAAAATTAGGTCCTCTATTTTTAGAATCTACTTAATTCCCTAAACCTCCTCGCTCCTATCTTTAACCTTTACTTTTCCTTTTAAGTAAATAGTGTAAAAAATCTTAATTAAGTGATGAATTTTCTATATAGCTTTCCTATCCTACTAGCAAAGTTATTAAAAAAACGCTAAGCATCTATATAATGCATTTCTTAGCTAAGATAAGACGCTACGCCGAATTTATAGGATAAGTGCTAATCCCTACGGAAGACCCGCCTATGAGAGCGCCTATATCTTTAAGTGTGTAAAACTAGTATACTAATTAGCGTATATGTAACCCGGAGGGTAAGCAGGGATATAACTATAATAATAATTATCCTACTTTCCGGATTTATAGTTTTTAAGTTCGTTTAATATCTAAAGATAAGATATATATATAGAAATTAACTAAATGCACTAATATATAGACATAGTTTCTACCTTTTTGGTATAATTGGATGTAAACATCTACTTAAAAGAGATTTCTAAGTCTATCGCAGTCGTTGCTATACTGTCCCTTGCCTTCTCGACTATTACCACTATTAAGTCTACCGCGTCTAGCTATAAGAAGGATTATCCTCCCTAGTTTTTTTAATATATAATCTATCTCGCCGTTTCCCCAATAAACCGAGCCTATTTTCCTTATTATAACACCTATAGATATAACTACTACTTATATAACTCTTGTACGCTATTATAGATCTCTTAGAATCTTAAATATATACCTAAGTACCTATAAGCCTAAAACCTAGACAAAATATAGAACCTTAATAGCATTTTATAAACCCTTTCTAGAAACCGTCCTACCTTTAATATTTAAGTTATCGCAGATGCTAACGGAGGTTGCTACTATACCGGTAAAAAGACTAGTAGCACCTAGGAAATATAGCTCTTAGGTAAAGATATACTTAATAAAGTGTTTATATAGACTACTGTTACTATATAGCTAAAATTAACCGCTAAGCGTATAACTGTTCTAGATTTACGTTTACTAAAATGGGCCTAACCTATATAAGAGCAAAATAAAATATAAATCTTGGAATTACGAGCTAATATAAAAACTTATAGAAATTAAAAAGGGTAAAATAAACGAGGATAATAAGTTTACTAAGAAAGATAATTGGAATTTTATAGCCTACTATATAGTTAGCCTATTTACCGGTTAAACCTAATAACTAGTTAGCCTATTTACTAGTAACCCTAATAACTGGTTAGCCTATTTACTAGTTAAACCCAATAACTAGTTAACCTAATTAACAGCCCTATTTACCAGTCAACCCTATTTAAATAATTAAACTCCACTCGACCTAATTGCAGAATTGTAGATTAAAAATATCCTATATATAGTATTTGCTAGTTATTATAGTACTGCAAATATAGAATTTCATGATTTTATAGGAGGTTAGATTAATAATTTGTAGTCCTATACTTAGCTCTACAGAACGCACGCCCTTTTGGTATATAGGTAGATATTATTAGAAAATAAGCCTATAATAATATTACGTAATAAGACTTATAGGAGAAACCTCTTAGCAGGAATCTAACTAATTAGATAACTTTAACCGTGTAGTCGAAGTTCCTTAAAATCTCTTTAACCATCTATATAAAAGATAAGTAATATATAAAGTATTAGCCCTAAAGTAAACGGCAGCCTAAAGAAGATAGAAAGCTTATAGAGCTTACTAAGTAACGTTAATATCCTAGCCTAGAAAATAATAGAAGTCGCGCTTTCTTCTAAAAGAGATAGTATAGCCGCTATTACAGAAACGGTCTATCCTTAGCTCGGTCCATTTCTGCGCACTATTAATTTCATTATATATACTTATAAAATTTATTAATCTGCGATCTTAGGAGAATATATTTAGGATAGAATTAGAGTATAGGACTTTCCTAAGAGATATACATTCTTAGGAGAAAGCTCTTAGGATAAAATAGGTCCTTAGAGACTACTCTATAAGAGAAACAATATTTTAGGCACGTAGGCATCCTAAGGTAATCCTTTTAGGAAAATTAGTATTCTAGGGAAATTATCCTAGTACCTACTTTACCTAAGTCCTCTTATATAGGAAATATAATAGGGGCGTTAAAGTAGTATATAAGGTAGACTAGTAGGTAAGATAGACGTAGGGTAAACTAATAGGTAAGATAGATTACGCTATATAAATTTAGATATAAACTTACTTAAAGCCTAATATAAAAGAAAATTTCTAAGTAAGACTATTTGCCTTAATTAATCCTTAGTGTTAAAACTAGAATTGTACTATTTATAGAGTAAATCTATATTCTAAATAGTTGTAGCGCTCTATAAGACTGTACCGTATATATTACTAGTATGCCGTTATAGGTGTATCTTATACGCTAAAACAACCTAATAGAGGTTATATTAGATCTTTTCCCCTTCCCTAATATTTATAAGGTACTTCTGCCTAAAGTATTTATTAAAATTACTTGGGGTATAAAACAAATATATACGCTATTTAATTAATAGGTTTTTATTATCTAGATAAAGAAAATATATCTTTAGCCTCTTTTTACTATATATTAATACTTTAGCTGCTTTTAAGGCTTTAACTTAAGAGTTAATTTTAGCCTTATCTATTATCTTAACTGGTATTATATAACCGCTAAATTTTTTATAAAGTTTAGGGGCGGTAAGTTATATTCTACCTTCCTTAACCTTATAGTATTGTATAACCGCATAAATAGCCCTATTATATTAATAAAATTTCTCTTTAAATATAGTGCCTAGTAGGCTAACGACCGCATTAACTAATTCCTTCTGTTTTAATAGTATGCCCTTATAGGGATCCGTTATTACCCTAGCTTCTACCTTAACTTAAACACCAGTAAGCTGTAGTTTAATATTATATACTAGTTGCTTCTATTCCTAGGTCTCCTTAATATCTTTAAAAAGTATATACCGCTAGCATTACCTTTCCTTATATAACGGCTTAAATTATTAAATAAATGTCTTAATAGAGACTTAAACGAATGCTTGCAAGATCAAGCGAACAAATACTATATTATAAAGATATTAAGCTAAGGAGCAAGAGAAGGTAGTAAGGCCACGTCTATATATATATGTCAAGTTTTAAGCGAACCCCTAACTAGGTGACGCGCTCTAGCGCCCTCATACCTTGCTAATTTCGCCATTAAGCGCCTTATAGTTTAGATATTTTATAACTTTACCTTTAAGACGGTATTTAAGTTACTCTTTTTACTTAAGCAGAGAACGGATAGTAGGATAATTGTTAACTAATAAAGATTGTTCTGTTATAAGCCGCGATAGTTATTAAGGATTAATTAAACGGCTTATAGTATAAGCGGCCCGCATTAATGCGTCTTAGGGCTAAAGGCCTTAGATAATTGCCTATATGTCTACTATAATATGCCGCAATAGGTAGTGTCTTAAAAACGTTCGTATATCGGCATACTACATTATTAGGTTTTATATAGCCTTACTAACGTTACCTATATTTCTCTTTAGTGCTTTTAATAGAAAGGCTAGTTATAAGAAAGTTTACTATTCTCATTAAATGCCTTTTTAGCACTATATTTAAGTAAATATAGGTAAGAGACTTAAGTAAAGCTAGTAATCTCCCTAAGCCCTTTAGTCTAGAGTGCAAGGGTAGAGTATAAAAGAGGGTTATTAGGAGAAATTGTCTAGCTATTTAAAGTTTTTACTAACTAGCGGAATATTGGAATATCGTCTAGTTTCTAATTTAGCTATAATAGTAGCTTATTATAACCTAGCTTAATATAGGGCTTACTTAGCTCCTTAGGAGATATAAGGTTATATACTATAAACGCCTAATTAGCGAAAAGGAGACTAAGAAGGAAGATATAAGGGCTAAAGCTAAGGGATAGGTTGTAGATAATTTTAGGGATAGGGAAAGTATTTCTAGTTAGTAGGTAAGCATTAGTATTTATTTTATAACGTTATAAATAGTAGCAACTAAAAGGAAAGGATAGAACTTTAAAAACCTATATATCTTTTACACTAAGGTACTTCTTTATAAATTTAAATGTAAATTCTAGTAAGATATAGTAGGGCCAACCCTCTAGGTTTTAGAGTAGCGTAACCCTAATATACCAATAGCAGAGATTAAGGAGGGCTTAGGGCCGATTTATAGTAAAACTACCTAGTTATAGATATAGCTGGAGTAGTATTCTATAGCGTCTATAGGAGTACCTCTTTTTAGTCGTTATTAGGTTTGTCTATAGCACTTTTATAAGGTCCTCTATATATATATAGGGCTTCTCTAGCCCTATTTTCTTTAAGCTATACTTTTTAGCCAGCTTTCTAAGCACCTAACCCCTAAAATTAGTTACGTCATTAGGAAAAAAATTTTAAGCATATTATCGCAAGCGAAAATTGGGGTCTGCAAAACTGGCGTAAGTCGCAATTTTGGCGATTTGCGGCGATTTGCAGCGATTTGCTAGGCTATACGTGTGGATTTTTGTAAATACATAAGTTACTTATGCAAATTGCTACAAATTACTAAAATTGCGACTTAAGCAGACCCTAATTTTAGCTATAATAAAAATACTATAAAGCTATATAAAGCTTTGCATAAGGCTCTATATAAGGCTCTATATAAAGCTCTATATATAAAGGCTCTACACGAAGCTCTATATTAGGTCCCTACTATATTCCTAATAGCCTCTACACATACCTTTACTAAGTATACCCCTTATATATACCTAGGTAGCTACCTTATTTTTACCCTTTTTTCCTTATATCCTTCCTACCTAGGGAGATACTAAAACGACAGCTAGTAGACAACCGTCCCTATAACTAGACGACTGTTACTAGAGCTAGACGACTATTGCTAGAGCTAAACAACTATTATTAGAGCTAGAAAACCGTCGCTAAATCTAGATAACCATTATTAGGGCTAGATAACCGTCGCTAGAAGTAAAGATGGGACTACGAGACTAGTAGAAAGCTTTAACGATTAGTATAAAGCTTTTATAACTACTCTATTTCCTAAACCCCCCCCTTCTACTAGCCCTATAGAGTGGAAGGACTATACTATAGACAGTAAATGGGAATGGCCAAAATTGGAGAAAATAGAAGTTAAATAGGCAATCTTCTCTAGCTCTAATAAAAAAGCCCTAGGGCTAGACAAAATATCCTTCGCAATTTTATAAAAGGCCTACCCTATTATAGAAGATCTTCTATATAGAATCTACCGGATTTTATTTACCCTAGGCTGTTAACTAAAAGCCTAGAGAGAAGCTTAAGGAGTTATCCTCCCTAAAGTAAATAAGGGGGACTACTCCTTACTAAAGTCCTATAGACCTATCTCCTTATTAAACTGCTTAGGAAAAACCCTAGAGAAGATCTTTGCTACTAGATTAGGATATCTAGCTAGTACTACTAGCTTACTTTAAGATTCGCAACTAGGAGGAATAAGACAGCGGTCCATAATAGACGTAGTCCTACTACTTCCAAACAATATCCAATCTAAAAATAGTAGGAAAAAATCTAGACAAAGGATAGCTACTACGTTATTCCTAGACGTAAAAGGGGCCTTTAACCATATCTCTAAAAACCAGCTTCTATCTATCTGTAAAGAACTAGGACTACCTATAGCGGTTACACAATAGGTAGCTACCTTCCTTAGCAATAGAAAGCTATAACTCTCCTTTAATAGGCAAATATAAGAAAAAGTAGAACTAGAAATAGGGATACCACAGGGATCCCCTATATCCCCTATTTTATTTCTACTATATATACGCAATATCTACAGCATATAGACAGAAGGAGCCTATTCTCTTAGCTATATAGACGATTTTGCAATTACGGTTACTTTAAATTCAGCTAAATCTAATTGCAAAAAGCTAGAGAGAATAACGCTAGAGCTAATATCTAAAGCCAAAAAAGCTGCTATTAGTTTTAACGTTAGCAAAATAGAGCTTATACACTTTTATAGTAAACATACCACTATAGAAGAAGGGTTAAAGCTAGGAGATATAGAAATATCCCCTAAACCCCTAGTTAGGTAGTTAGGGGTATTCCTAGACTCTAAGCTTACTTTTAAACAATATATAGAAATACAAATCTCTAAAGCAAAGGCAGCCTTCTATTTAATTAGAAGACTAGGTAATACATAAAGAGGTCTATCTCTATAAGCCCTACGACAGCTCTATATAGCTTGCGTTACTACTATAGCAGACTACGGAGTATAATGCTAGTGGAAAAGCAAATCTAGAGACTACCTACTAGATAGGTACCAATCTCTATAAAATAAGGCTCTAAAACTAGTTCTAGAAGCGTTTAGATGATCTCCTAGCCAAGCTATAGAGATTAAAGCCTCTATTCCTCCTCCTAAGATTATATTTAAAAAGCTTTGCAATAACTACATAATAAGAATCCTAAAATTTAAGGAAAACCACGCAATTAAGAAGGTCTATATAGAAGAGATCAACAAAGATAGGGACGAATTAGCAGCTAGTTCTAGCTCTAGTTCTAGCCCTAAAAACTCTACTATAAAGCACCTCTTACAGCTAAAGACATAGCTACTATCTCTAGCCTCTAGAGTTTAGCAGCTAATTTAAAACTGGAAAATAGAGAGAATCTCTCTAGATTGGCACAAACTGTAGTCTCCTTCTAATTCCGCATCCTTTTCTATCTTAAAAGGTAGTAAGGAAGAAGCTATATAAGAACATTTAAGACTAGTAGAAAATCTATAAGAATCCCTAGAGTAGGACCTAGTAGATATATACTATATAGATGGCTCTAAAGATAATAAATTAAATGTAGCTGCTATATATAAAATAGGGGAGAGAAATAGGATTAAATATGCAATAAACTGGAATCTAAAACCCTATATAGAAATTATAGACGTAGAGCTTTATGCAGTTTATAGGGCCCTAAAATACCTAAAATAATAAAGACTAGAAGAGAAACAAGTCTATATCTTTATAGATAGCCAAGTAGCTATTAAGAGATTACAGCTTAAATCTCTTATAGGGGGGCAAGAACTAGTCTTTAAAATTACGCAAAGCTGTTCCTATTTAGCTAGTAAAGGGATATCTATTAACTTCTACTGGGTTTCTAGCTATTTAGGAATCTATAGGAATGAAATAGTAAATAAGCTAGCTAAAAAGGGCCTTTCTAAAAGAAAACTATAATCTTCTTATACCTCCCTAGCCTATATAGGGAGAGTAGCAAGAGAAAAGATACTAGAATAGTGGAAAAACAACTAGCAGCAGAATAAGAATAAGGGAAAACACTATACTAGGATCTGTAAAGGAAGCTATTCCTTTTCTCTTAAAGCCCCTAAGGATAAATATCCTAAAAGGCTATTTTAAATCCTTCTCTAAAGTAATAGGGGGGGGAGGATAAAGATGGTAGATGGTTTAGGGAATATAAAGCACTATAAACCCCTAGGCACCTATTACTAGACTGCAACCTATATAGAGAAGAAAAAAGAGAAATATAAAAGAAACTAGGCTCTTCTCTCTCTCTAAAGAAGCTATTTTGTATATAAAAAGAAAGAGAGGCGCTTTTCCTATTTCTAAGTAGGACAGGAATAGCTACTAGAAAGTGGCTAATAACAGCAGGATTTATAAAAGGAGGTAACTCCTACTAGGCTCCTAGTAAAGAGATATTAGTAAGCAAAAGGACAGAATTAAATTACAAAAGGATAGGGATAGGCGTTAGGATTTCTTATTTCTTATAGTTTTCTACCGTTTTCTTATTACCTAGTAGTTGCTTATAACTTAGTATTTTACAAAGAAACTATAAACCCCTAGTTTAGGGGCTTATAAACTACTAGGATATAGTTACTAGTATATATTAAGCTGCCCTAAGGGATTTATATATATAGGACTATAGCGCCATAGCCTAGAGGCTATATGTGTAGTATTATACGTAGTATAATACAACGGATATAAAAAAAATAATAAAATAAAAAAACCGTCGCTAGAGCTAAATAACTACCATTAGGGCTAGATAACCGTCGTTAGGGCTAGACGACCGTCGTTAAAGCTAGATAACTGTCGCTAGAGCTAGACGACCGTTACTAGAGCTAAACAACCGTTACCGGAGCTAGATAACCGTCGTAGGGCTAGACGACTATTATTAGGGCTAAATAACTGTTATTAGAGCTAGATAACTATCGCTAAAGCTAGACAATCGTTACTAGAGCTAGACGACCGTCGCCAGAGCTAGATAACCGTCGTTAGGGTTAGATAACTATCGCTAAAGCTAGACAACCGTTACTAGAGCTAGACGACTATCGCTAGAGCTAGACGACTATTATTAGAGCTATATAACCGCTACTAAAACTAAACGATAACTGTTTAAATAACTAGCTAGCAAACACTATAAATAATTTAATTAATTAATTAAATTAAGGTGGTATAGATAGGTAGGTATAGATAGGTAGGCATAAATAGGTAGGTATAGATAGGGAGGTATAAATAGGTAGGTATAGATGGGTAGGTAGATAAATAGGTAGGTAAATAGGCAGGCAGGTAAGTAGATAGGTAGATAGATAGATAGATAGATAGATAGATAGATAGATAGATAGATAGATAGATAGATAGATAGATAGATAGATAGATAGATAAGTAGATAGATAGATAAATAGACAAATAGGTAGGTAGGCAGGTAGGTAATTAGGTAGGCACTAGGCTAATTAACAATTTAAAGCCTCTAAAAGGCTTCTCCCCTTTATACCTAATTAGATAGCTCTATATTTTATATAGTTATAATATAAATATATTTAAAAGTATATTATAGCAATCTGTGGAAATATATAGTAATTTAGTTATAATTTATATAGACTATAAAACTTGTAAAACCTATAAAACTTATAAAACCTATAAAACCTATAAAACCTACAAAACCTATAAAATGTGTAAAATGTATAGGCTACGTATAGGCTCTACGCAAAGTGCTATAAAATATATAACGCGCAATAGACCATATACGACCGCTTAAATCGCACGTCTTACACGTTTCGCAGCAAATTGCCGCAATCTGCAACAACGTGCCCTAAAAAAATTTCCTAATAGTCCAAAGCCTAGGGTATATAACATCTTAAAGTAGTTAGGATGCATTTACCTTGTATATTCCTATTTAACTAACTATTAAGCTTTATACTAGTCGCTCTTTTATATATAAGGCGGTAGACCTTTTATTATATTTTAAGGGAGCTTAATACCTTAGTCCTACAGCACCTCCTTCCTCCTTTTCCTTGGCGTTAATTAAGCAGCCAGTTAATAAAGCTATAGAGATTATAAAGAGAGACGGTTATATAGGCCTTTTAAGGGTCCTTTTCTAAGTATGCCTAGAACCTATACCATATATTAGCGCTATTAGGGTAGTATAATATAGTAGGGAAATAGAAAGAAATGGGCTGCTTACTAGCACTACTATTCTTTAATATAGTTAAGCAGATGGGTACTACTAGGTTTATAATCCTCCTTTATATATTCTACTTTATTAAATATATTAAGCTGTTTAAGGTAGTACTTAAGTAGGTAGCCTTTATTAGCAAGGAGCTATACCTAATTATTATCGTTATTATTACTATAGGTATTGACGTCGGTTAAATCTGTACTAGAACTAGCTTTATTAGTTTTTAAATCTACGTATTTACTCTCCTTAAATAAAGAGTATTTATCTAATAGGTATTATTATATATTACGTTATTATCGGCAAATGTATTAAAGAAAGGAGGGTTGGTGCAATGCTACTATTAATAAATATTTAAAGATAAGCGAGGTGGACGGTAAGTAGAATAGGTAGATCTAGTAGGGGAAGAGAAGATAGGTAGCTACTCGTAATTAATAAGTAATGGCGAAGCTATCTTAAGTATACTAGCTAGCCAAATTTAAAGGGGCCTATTTTAGTACTTAATAGTAATAGGAGCGAAGATAGTTTGCTAGAGTTTAAAGGTATAAGTATACGGCGTATCTAGGCGTACTTTGGCGTTAAAAAAGGCTAAGGGTGCCTTACTTTATTACTAATATTATTTGCGCCTAGGCTAAACTAATATAGGTAATCCGGACGACCTTAGCGCTTAGGTCACTAGCCGTAGGTTTTAGGGGTTTGTCGGGCAAATTAGCCTTAAAAAACGGCGTTATAAACCGCCAAAAATGGCGGCCAAGTCGCCGTCTAATTGTTTTAATCTTACTTAGTACTCTATACCTTATAAACACTTCCTTAATATAGATTCTAGCGACATCTTCTACTAAGATTTCTTCTATTTAAGCTATAAAGTATCCCCACTTTATAAGCTTGTCTACTATTACTAAAATTATATTATAATCTTATCTAGTAATAGGGTCCTTTATAAAGGACTTTAAACTATAAATAACTTTATACTGCAAAAGCGCAGCGATAGCTTAGATATGGCGAGATGCTGTTAACGCGCCCGCTTAAAGCTAGTGTGGCAGTTTAATTCCGCTAGACTACTTTATTACTATAGGAAGTTATATATACCCCTAGACCTAGTAGTTTATATAGAATTCCTATAGATTTACTATAATAATACCCTAGCCGGCCACTTTAGTGAGAAAAAGGCTCTAGATCTACTCTTATATAAGTACTACTAGCCTAGTATAAGTGCGGACGTTATAAACTATATCTCTACCTATAATTTATGCTAGCGTATATATACGCCTTAATATTACCCTTATAGCGAGCTCTAAGCGCTACCTTACCTAGATTAGCTGTAGTAGGAGATTATAATAGACTTTATTATAGGCCTACTGCCTAGTAGACAAGGCGATAAGGTATATAACGCAATACGCGTAATAGTCGACCGCTATACTAAAATGGCCTTATATCTGCCTATAGTAAAAACTATTACTAAACTAAACTTGCGGATCTCTTCCTTAATAAAGTAGTACGCTGTTTTAGAACCCCTAGAGGGATTATATCTAATTATAGCAGTATCTTTACTAGTAAGTTTTAGTTAGAGCTATGCTTTACTATAAAGATAAAATATAGGCTAAGTATAGCCTTTTACTTATAAATAGACAGGTAAATAAAACGCTAGAACTAGACGCTAGAGTATTACCTCTAAGTATTCTATAATAAAAAGCAAAGCAACTAGGTAGGCCTCTTATTGCTAGCTAAATTTGCCTATAATAATGCTAAATATAGCATAATGGGTATAAGCCCATTCTATGCCTACTATAGGTTTTACCCACGTTTAGAATATAAGGTTAAGGCGGACAATAGTAGTTCTATTCTAGCCGCCTCTAAGAGGATTAAAAGGATATCCCTTAAACGCGAAGCGCTAGCGAAATGCTAGGAATACGCTGCTAAGGCGTAGGCGAAATACTATAATTATTATTACTAATTACAGGCATATAAAGTAGGGGATTTAGTCTTGCTATTAACTAAGAACCTTAAACTAAAAAGGCCAAGTAAGAAGCTTATAGCACGCTTTATTAGACCTTATAGTATAGCTAAACTAGTTAAAAAATAAGTATACCAGCTATATCTACCTACGTCTTACTATATCTACCTAGTATTCTATATTAGCTTACTAGAGCTATATAAATAATATAAGGGCACTACTAAAGACCCTCTACTAGGGCCTATTAAGCTAGATAATAAAGAGAACTAAAAGGATTAGTATAAGGTAGAAGAAATATATAAAAGGAAGGGATATAACTAGACCCTATAATACCTAGTTAAGTAAAAAGGCTAGCTAGAGGAATATAATAAATAGGTCCTAGTAGAGGATATTAATAAGGACGTAAAAGAGATATATAATAGTTACTTTACCCTAAGGGGTAAATAGAAGAAAAAGTAAGTAGAAGGACTAAAATAAGTAAATTATAATAGGGATTACATCCCGCCAGCGGGATAATAGTAGAGCGACGGTAGAGTAATAGTAGAACGCTAATAGAAATATAACTACTCTACAGCTCCACCGAATCCTCCCCCTCCTCCTCTCCTTCCCCTTCCTCCTCTCCCTCCTTATCCTCCTCCTCTTCCTCCTCCTTATCCTCCTTACCCTTATTCTCCTCCTTATCCCTTATAATAGGAGGCATATTAGCCTATAAGTACTGTTAGTATATACTATACCGGCGAAATACCTACGCTATAACACGTACTAAAGAGCGCATTACGTTAAGAATCCCTTTAAGGGTCCGATGGATAGCCTATAATTCCTACACTTAGAGTAGAGAAAAGTCTTTACCCTTTAGGCACTGGCGGAGACCGTACTTAGCGCTAGTGCGTAAAGAGGCCTTAATATCCTTTATAAAGGATTTTTAGGTAGCGGCAATATAAGTGTTAATATTAGCTATGTCCTCGCTAGTAATATAATAGCACTTAGCCTAGTTAATAAAAGCAAGTAGCTTATTTAGGTAGCTATAAAAGGCCTTAGGGACCTAGTCCTATTAACTACTAGAGCCTAAACTAATAACTATAGACTTACTGCTTAATATAACTTATTTAGTTATTAACAGTAACCGCAATTACGGTTAGCCTGCTTACCTATTACAGAACCCTACCGTAAGGGCCTCTATAGGAGAGCCCCGTGCTCTTATATACACCTTACGTATAGCTTATATTAGCTACGCGTAGGTATATCACCTCCTTACGCCCTTAACCCTTACGATTAATCGCGTAACGTCTTATAGACTCCTTAAATATATACGCTCTATAGCTACTGCCCCCGTCCTATAACATTACATTACGCCTTTTTTACTACTAACGCTTAGCCTATAACTAATTCTACATCTCTATAATACTATAGGCGCTGCTAAAAGCAGCGTATTTACAAGTTACCCTATTTTATACTTTTAAGGAACTTATAATAGTAAAATAATATTTTTTACTAGCTACTATATTAAACGCAAAGAACAATCTAATACCTATACTTAACCTACACCGCTAATTAACCCCAGGAGAATTCGATTTATTAGCCCTAGCTTTAACCCTTAAGGGGAAGCCTAGCGGCTTAAACGATTATAATAACCTTAATAAGGTAGACATTAATAATGTCTTATCCTTTATTAACTATATAACTACGGATAAGTAAGCAGAAGGGCTACTACCTATTAAAATTAAAATATAAGACGCCGAGACGTTTATAAAAAAGGTAGCACAAGAACCTAATAAATACTACCGCCTTCTATAGAACTACTACCTAAAGCTTATATAAGCTAAGATGCGTACTATCTAAGATTGCGATATTATCTAAGACCTATAAGCTTATAAGGCGCTCGCCAATAATACACGCTAAGAAACTAAAGATAACCTCTGTGTGTCTAAACGCGACATCTAATAGCTAAAGAAAGCTAAGATTGTACTTATTACCACGGTTACCAAAAAAGATGGTATAATTAAATACTTATAATCTTAGCTTAATAAGTACATTTATAATAACGCTAAATACTTCTTTACTGCATATAACGCTACCTAAGCCTCTACGCCCTTAGTAACTTTACTTAATAGAAACCCCTACTAAAGCAGTAACGATAAAAGCCACAATAATTAAACCTAAGCTGCCACTGTAGGGTTTAATACACGTTACCTTAATCCCCTAGTCTTTTAGGGAGACCGCAAGGAATATAGCTATTAGAAGATATAAATCCGTAAGAAACTAACCTAGAGCGCCTCCCTTTTTCCTATAGAAGACACTAAGATTAGTTACATTATTAGGCGAATAAAGGGTATACTATTTAATAGACTCTTCGCCTAATAGAAGACTAATAGCCCCTAGAAGTAGCAGTCCTACTAAAAAGTCCTTAATAATCTTAACTTAATATACCGCGACTATAACCTATTAGCTACTAGCTAAGCTAAACTATATACCCTAAAGATAAGCCCTACTAAATCATTTAATGAATTCTATGTTAAATTCTAAAAATATACTAGAGCCCTCGCCTAAGATAATACTAAAGGCTAAAAGGACCTCCTTAAAAAAAGTTACTTATCGCCTTAGTTACGCAGCCGCTAGCCATAACTATAACGATATTTATAATATAGTAGCAGCTCTATAGGAAATTAAACGACGACTAAACTAGATTACTACTACTAACTTTTACCTAAAGACCTCTCTATAGAAGCCTTCTAGGCCTACTAAACCTATATATACTAAGTCACTAATACCTACTACCTTAAGCACTATTAGAGCCAATATTAATTTCTCTATACTAACCTTTCTATAAAAACTCCTAGATAGAGAGCGCGAGCTACTCTAGAAACTAGGACGCTGCTATAGATACCGTTAAAAAGGCTGTTATTGTGATAACCTAAACTACCTAATAGCTAAGTTTGGTAGCCGCCGCTTAATACCTAACTTAATACCCTAAATACTAAATACGTTACTACGCGCCACTACCATACAAGACGAAGATATAATAATAGTAGTAGAATTTGATATAGAAGCGGAAAATACTAAGTCCTAGCCCTAAGTTATAAGTTAGGACGCCCTAATAATAAAGGGATCTATATATTAGCCTGCTTAATAAATAACTTAGTAAAAATAAATAAACGGAAATAGATAGTTTTACCTATAATAGGAACTACTGCTAAAAAATAATATAAAAGCCGTTCGATAATTAATTACGGAGCTATTAATAAATTTATAAATACCTAATTTATATATACTTATAACCTACCTACCTTACCCCTTACTAAAGCCCGCACCCTATAACTTACTAATAGTAGTTATACTATATAGAAGATTACCTATATAGTATAACTCTACCTAGATATAAATGGGCACCAGGAAGAACTCTAGGCCTATATTATACTACTTACTAACTACCCTATTATTCTTAAAATAAACTAGCTTAAATAATACAACCCCGCTATTAACTAGAAAAAGAGAAAAGTAACTTTTAACTCTAAATACTATAGAGAGACTTACCTAGGGCATAGCCTAGCCGCCTCTATTTACTCCCCAGGATATTAACCTAAGGAATCCCTTATTATCCCACC
>Ga0307515_10005233_pt1 | contig 26378 bp, 15 predicted proteins | sample 17_EM_MG_FD_194513 | JGI IMG/M metagenome (GOLD analysis project Ga0307515, IMG submission 194513) | Populus trichocarpa ectomycorrhiza microbial communities from riparian zone in the Pacific Northwest, United States - 17_EM | ecosystem: Host-associated > Plants > Roots > Unclassified | place... | reverse complement strand
GTGTAATCAAGGATAGGGTGGACAGGTCCGCATGCGAAATTAAGCGTGCCGTTAGAATACCGCTGAATCAACGAAGATGCGAGATTTGATGGGATCCCAGGGTGTGAGGTAAGATCGAAGGACTCACATGTAAATGTTCTGCTCTTGGAGAGCCTTTGCCTGTTCTGCAGTCACGGCTACGAGGTGATCCTTTGCGTCGATGATCAGTGTTTTCGCGCGAAGGATCTGTGCCTTGTCCGAGGCGCTTGCAGCGGTCGATGTGGATGCTTCTGAGGAGGACTCTGAAGCATTGTTGGCAGCATCTCGGGCGTGAATCTTAACTAGGAGGCTTTCGAGGATGTCAACCAGTGGGGCGAGCGACTGAGACACAGGCCGCGGACACGTCAACAAGCATTCCACTACGATCAGAGCAGTCAAGTGGCACGCTTACTTGGTCGGCCGTAGCAGCGAGGTGGTATGCGGGTGCTTTGATCTTCTCGTCGATGGTCTTGGTGGCTGCTTCCTTCGCCTGCTCTGGCGCCCGCTTAAGGTCGTTGTAGACCGTCTCTGGGGTCGAGTGGAATGGATATGGAATCTTTGCCTCGACGGCGTCGAGACCTTTGACGGCGTAGCCGTCTGCGAGGGCGAGATACGCCTGGGCCGTGGGGTGGGAGTACACAGGTGCGGAGACGCGGGCGGCGGTGTCGTACGCGGAGTGGGCAAGCAGGGTCGAGGTCGAGTAGATACGCTGTGTGTACGGCGACGAGCTCAGCGTCGAATGGAGTGTATCGATGGACTGCGCGAGAAGGGGAATGGAGAGTACGCGCGAGGGAAAGACATATCCAGGCGCGGTCTGGGTTTGAACGTCGCTCATGCTCATCGTACTTATCGGCGTCGGCGGCGTCGGCGGCGGCGTCAGTCGAACAGAGAGAGAGGGATGTTGTCTGAGTGACAGAGACGAGCTAACTCAGCGTCCCTCTTTATGGCCTCGCCCACGTGAAATCCGCTCTTTCCAGCCTCACTACGCACCTCTTTCATTTGGCCTTTCTAAGCACGTAGGCACGTCCCTCATTCATTTTCAAAGTTTGAATACAACACATGGTCATTTGCATAAATTTGAGCAAATTCTTTGCACTCGTCGCATCTTGTTCTTTCCCCACGGAGGCACTCTCAACCAATCTTGATTTCATCCTGTGAACTTGAACCGTGAAATTGTGAAAATCATACCCCACACGTGATACCCCGCTCCTCGCCTCCCCGGTGAGCGCGAGCGCCGCAGCCGACCGACGATCGACGTCTGTTTTTACATCCGCGCGCCGCGTTCCATATTATAGCGGGGCATTCCAGGCCATATATATTGTCTCCTTTAAATTTCTGAGTACGTTGACTGGACAGCCCTCCGCAGTTGGAGGTACTTCTGCTACTCACTCAGTCTCTGATCTGGCTATTTTCCTTCTTTGACAAGTATAATGTTACCATGCAAATCGGTATTTCGCGTAATCTATCCGTCCCTCAACATGTGAACTCCGGTTTGATTGATAGCCTCTCCCCAATAACAACCCCCTCACCACCGAAAGTCCAAATCTCGAATGGAAATTGGGACAAATGCATCCAAATTCGAGCACGGAATCAATATAATTGGCATTCTGAGGTACGCATCCACCATGTGATTATACACGTTCTAATAAAAGTGTGTCATACACTGGATCAAAGGTTAATATAAGTGTTCGCGAACTTGCCAGAGAGCTTCAAAGCTTGGAGTTTTACTGGGTTGCATTATAAGAAGCGTCGGAATTTGCTCCGGACTGTGTATTCTGCTGCTGCTGCTCGTTTGCTTGTTATTCACGCCGCTTCGACCTGACTACCGGCCGGCAGTGGAAAGATTCGCCACCGTCCGGAGGTAGCTTGTTTGGTATTCACACCACTTGGATCCGGGTGGGCATCCGGGCCGACACTACATGTATGTTTCCACTTTGGTGAACATCGTTCGCTGTCAAGAAGGAATGAGTGCACGTCATAGCCGAGCTGACCCAGTCTACTCATTCTGCGGTTGATGGTAGAATTGGGGTTCGTTCGGCTTCAAATAGCATGAGCAGGGTCGATCGCAAGTAGAGGCCGTCCTTTGGTAGTCACTACGCGGCTGCTGTGGGCAGACAGCCTGCGTGCCACTGTACGGATGACTTGTACATGCGGAGATAGCGGACATAGATTTACTAGCACTGCAATCGAAGAAACAGTAAGCACGGGACCACTCTGAAGGGTAAGCATGACGGACCCGGGGACGGAATATGCGCTTGTGGAAGCAAGACGGGGCGAATGAGCTGAAAAGATTCACTGGTCCTCTCCACCTGCTGCATTAGGTGGAGAACGTCATCAATACAGCCGCAGTATCAGGAGCTATGGCCAGAGTGACTATTGTCGATGGGCAGAGCAGCAAGGGCTCATCTCGCGTGCTGTGAATCGAGTGGTTTGTTGTCTTGTTTGTGTCTACGCGCCTGGATTGGGTAGCGACAGCGATGATAATCGGATGTGATGGATCCCGACGATGCTACAGCGAGGTTGGTGAAGGTGGTCGTTGAACTCGTACATCAAACGATCTGTCGTGGGGATTCTGCGAGTGTTTGTTGTACGTAGATGGACCAGGTCGCTAGGAGGGTAGTGTTTGTCGGGCGAGGCGGAGGTCAAGAACCGGTCATCCATCAGAGGTCACCCAGAAAGGCATTAATGAGCGAGTGCGTGTAACTCTGAGTAGTCAAACAGCTATTGCATTGCACCCAGCGACCACCTTTGGGCTGCAAGCGCAGGCGATATCCCGGGCAGAGCGCTGAGGCTTGTACCTACGTCCCACATCCCGACACTGACTTCCTTGAACATTTGTATATCAATGCAGGAGGCTCATTATCCAATGTGGCGCATCGTTGGTCGACGGCTGTACGACGAGTGCAAGAAAGATAGTCGCTATACTTACCTGTCTTTGTCTTCTGAACCTCAACTGCCCATACGTCTTTACACCCAACGGTTATCCGAAACGCTGGGCGGCCCTAGGTGTTGCAATAGTCGCCAATGAACGCTGCTAGGCTTGAAAAGTATCAACTCGCCACCCTTTTTTTCAGTGCCGCTCTCGCTACTACAACGACGCATGCAATTCTTCCGGTTCGGCTTCTGTATATTCGGTGCTCATCGCACGTCACAAACCTCTACATAATGCACCGTCGATCTTCAACCCACTTCCTTCTCTTGAGCCCACACTTTTCTCCAAAACGCTCGCTTCTCCATTCGCTTTCTTCGGCCATCACGCATACGACCTATCGCGGCAGCAGCACTACAGGAGCACACAGCCCTTCTGTTTTTTTTTCCGTCTCGCTCCTAACGCGCACCCTACTCATCAAGTGTCTTTCTCGACGAACCGTGCTTCTCTCCCGGCACAGAGAGAGCAACCCCACTACCATTGCAGGGCGCTGAGGACCGTATGGCTTAGGGACAATGGTATCGATATCCTTGTCCTCCCTCTTCTTCGTCACCGGATTACCAAACGCTTCTGTGTTGCAGCACAGAATCTGCGCCGAACCTTGAACGGGACTGCACAGCAAACAGCAGCTGGCGAAGTAACACTCTGAGCAGAGGGATGTCGTACATACCCTTCTTGACGCGCTTCGACGTGCGTCCTCTGCTCTCTTCGAGTGCGGCGACGTATTTCTCGGGAGTAACGTTGCACCACCAAGAGAACAGACGTGTGTCGTGGTTCCCGAACTGAAACATGTGAGTTGGGCAGTTAAACCAATTCCGTCGAGTTTCAAGTGCATTCTGCTGACGCTAGCAGTGGAGATCGCGAGCCCTACAAGCGGGTGGTAATATCACCCTACACCAAAATGGGTAGTGGTTGTCAGAACAAGACAACTGGACGTCTGGCGAGACTACTGCTGCGTTGACCCGGAAGTAGCGAGAGTACAGAGCGGGTCACATCGTCTGGATCTCGGAGATGGCGGCAAACGGCTACTGTATCATCCACCGCACCAGTTAAGAATGTTCACTTCTGACGGGCACAGCCTGCCTGGTGACGTCAATCTTAGTGGCGCGCGTGCCGTTACACCTATCCGACAATGCGCACCCGTGGGCCCTGATACACAGATATCGGCTAGAGCAACTCCTGAGGGCCCAGCATTGGCTTCATTGAAATACAGCCCGGACCTACAATAGTATGAAGCGCACAAAAATCTTCATCATTCTCCAGATGGCCTTATAGGTGTTCGGTAGCGCCAGATGTGCGTTCCAATCTTGTTCGTTCGCAATCTGCATACTCAGACGAGCCGTGATCAGGTGCAGTCACGTTTGGAGCCCATATACGAGCTATGTCTGATAGCTCACTGTACGCAAAATAAATATAAAATTACGCTCGTATTTGTGTATTCACTCTACAAAACAAAACACAAAACGGGCAGCGTGAGGGACGGGAAGGAATACGCGCCTGCTGTGGGCGAACAGCCTGCATGCTACCGATAGAGCCTTATGCTTGCGGAGAGGACGCTGTGCTCCGCCAGTGACTGAGGTGGAGGATCCCACGTTCTAGATAACATGTGAGCTCATGCCGCGAGGGTGCTGCGCTACTTTCGGTACCTTTTGAGTTGCCGAGGTGAACGATCCTGATAGACGTGGTTTGTAGTATTCGCTCCTCATACGTGATGGGTTACAATAGAAGCTGCATAGGTGTGGCATAGCGTGGAAGGATCCCTATCTACATGGGAGAAATTGTGGTCCAGAAATCATATCAGATTCAAGGCTTGTGACACTCAAGCTAAATATCTAATCTAAATGGCTCAGCATCCCTGCCCAGAACAACGGTTTCCATCACAAAACTCCCACAGCTCCCAACAAGCTCAGTCTTGCTTCCAAGCTCAAAGTCAAACAAAGTAAGCTCCTCCAGGGGAGACCCACACAAAGCACGCAGAGTGACGAAAAAGGGCATCAGCTCTAGTCGCTGTTCGAAATCACGCCCCTCAATGTGCAAACTCCTCAACAAAGGGCAGAGAACTGCGGATATTTGACCCTCATCATGTGAATGTATCGATACAGCGGTGTCATTGAGATGCATCGGGACAAATTCCCCAAAGAAGTCTGCATCTAGATCTGAACCATTTCCAATAATCAAGCGTTTCAGCGCTGGTAAACATCGAAGGGCTTGGATCAGATCTGCTTGTTGATACCATTCATGCACATGCAGGAGCTCCAATCCTGACAAATTCACATTTACCGCAATACACGTTTCCCAGATCATGCTGAATTCCGGATGATCAAATGATGCACCCAGTTCACAGATCTGTGGGAGCTTGAGGGTAGCAAGCAGAGTGAGGTCATCTACGTCCAGTGTTGTGCAGACTGGCATATGTGTGACCCTGCCCTGGCTCAGGTTGGGACCCTCCTCATGTAAGGACATTCTGCACCGCTCAAGTTTACCGAAGGTCTGACTGGCCAAAAATGAAGGGTGGATCTTTTCTGCTGTAAAGACCTTGAGTGTGCGAAAAAGAGGCAAATTAGGAGGTGGTGCAGTTGGCAATATATCTTGCTTATCTCCAACCCTTAATTCCACAAGATTATGGAGAGTTGCAAGACAGCCAATGGAAAGCCGATGACGTGCCACAAGATATTTTGCCTCCTTAAAGGGAACCTCCATGAATGACGGCTTGTCACTAAACCATTCTAAGGGAATTATGCCATATGGGCCTGAAATTCCGATTACGGATGTGTCGTCATTATCCGTGACATCGCAGATGCTCTCTAAAACCATCTCAACCCCCCATAAATCTCCAGGCAGACCAACCCCCAACCAAAGGGAATGGTCCTCTAGCGCGCGCGATAATACAATGTCACTAAAGACTTGGACGAGCCCCTTCTTCTCAGAACCCCTCAGCCATCTCCTATAGTGCACTTCAAGCCCTTCCAATTTCGCACAGAGTGGTAACCTTGGCAGTGCAACCATTTCACATGGGCTACCTGCATTGGACCCTCTAGTAACAAATCCTTGGAAGAATGTTTCACTCGTTGCATGGGGGCTAGAAAGTCTCAGGCACAACCGGTCCAAGGCTGGCAATTGGCGCAGGGCAAGAACCAGCAGCTGTTCACTGCATTGCACTTCAAGATCTAGCCAGGTTAGACTCTGTGCACTCGCAAAAGCTATGGGGCATATAGCGACAAACTGAGGATTCCCCCTTCTGACAGTCCACTGCCCACTTCTCACTCTCAGCATATGAAGTGGAGGGTGATGAAAATGCCTAAGGGGATCAAGGTTATTGGAGTCATATGTAAGATATTTGCAAGCAAGCATGGTAACAGGCTGGTCACATATGGTGTGAATATGGTGAGGGAATGTAATAGAACAGTTATGGAGAGCAGGGAACACTTTGCCTGCCAGCCATTGGACAGAAACAGATTTTAGTGTCAGCAAGATAAGGGTCTGGATAAGAGGAAGGGAGGCATCAGGTGGATAAATTGGGAGGTAGAGACGCTGGGCGTCAAGTCTTTCGAGCCTCTGGAGGTATGGAAGGATATCTGCAGGGCTCTCCATCTTCCTCGACAGCTTGATTGTGAGAGTCGTGAGAGAGCAGAAGTGGTGCAGGTAGATTGGTTGCACAAGGTAGAGTACGGCTCTATGGTTAGAAAGAACCAATTCAGTAAGGCGTGGAAGGGCAGTTGTAGCGATTGCAGTCATGAGTGGCTCAAAGAAGGTTCCAAGGTCACAGTGTTCGCGCATGATGAAGCTTCTAAGGCTTTCCAAAGGTTGCACAATAGTGTCTGGTGCGTGGTATTCTCCAGGTGGTGGAAATGAAAGAAGGTTCAGAAATGTCCATCTGGGTGCGGCTTGACAGGCAACTATGAAGGATGCATGAAAGTCCTCAGAATTGAAATCCTCCCCATCTCCCTTGTGATTCACATCAACAATCACTTCAAAACGGGTCTTTCTCCGTTGTATGAACGCCTGAACTGCTTCCTTCTTTGTTGCCCTTCGAATCCGTAGTCGAGACGTGACGCCTGGCGTTGAAATCATAATATCATGCCAGCCTTGGCACACAAGTTCCAAGGTCCTTTTATACCCCGGCCCATCTAGTAGTACGAGTAGAAATATTTCAGATAGTATTTCCACTGGAATGAGGTGGATTTTCCCAGGGGGTAGTAACGGATGGACCGAACCCGAAGAAGTTGAGGGCATTGGTGGGTGGAGTACGAGTATGAGAGGTCTCTGCGAGTTAGGCTCACTCGAGAGGACAGGGGAGCTGGGAAGAGCGAGGGAGTGCACATCCGGTCCTCGTACTCATTCATATAATGCAGCCGTTATGTGGCCCAGTAAATGGTTCGGCGCTTCTGCGATCGATCGGCCGTGTCTTCCGACAGAGACTGGACGACGTACATATTTACTTGACAGGTTCCTATCATGTGTATTGGATATTTGTTACTTTTACCCGACTCATTCACACGTCCCCTCTCGTCTCGGACAGGCAACCCGCCTCTATCTCACCTGGTGGCAGCCAGCAATGAAACAAGAATGACACTCAGCGTCCCAATGATTTACATTGCACATAATGAGGGCAGAGTTTCCTACACAGTGCAGATTATCTGTGAGTTGTCTCGCTGGTCGCATCGACCAGCCACGTTGCTGAACCATGACAGACGGATGGCCCGCTACCTGCGAGCCGGACAAATTGGCGCCCAGTTCGCTGAATAAACCACAGTACACCTCACGTAGTCTAACGAGGGTCATAGTCCCATGCACCGCAGATTTCTGGTCATTGCTTACGGCCTGCAGGGAGTGCGTGAAGGCGCATTCGAGCATACGGAGTTGCCTTATATCCCGCCTTCACACAGTTCCATGGGATGGGGGCTTCTCCGGGCCAAATTTCATTCACAGAAAACCCTGCCCCAGAATGTCTACCCGCAGAGCAACGCGAACGCTACGACGTCGACCTACCCTTCCCGCTGCACCCTCCATAACAACCACAACATGAACAAGAGTAGTTCCAGTCCAAGGTTTCCACGGAATTGCGAGCTACTTCCGCGCATTGGGAGTTCAGCACGGATATAGCAGTCCATAGCATGGCCAAGGATTCCGCCTTGGGCGAGGAATGCGTACAATGGAAAGTGTGCGCCGGCGGGCCCTTAGATTGCTTGGAGAATACGTGCTTGTGTCTCGGCTGACCGCTCGGGGTGATGTAGACATCTGGGTAATCCTTATTCATAGATATGATTATATCGGAGACGTCCACGATTCGATCACGTACTGCCTACTTGTTGACCCGTTCGTACATCCATCTCTCCTGTGGTCCACTAGTACGGGTGACCTTTTACTCTCGTGGGCTTTTGGAAGGAATACTCGGGCGACGGTGATGAAAACCTCCCGACCACGACGGCCTAGCTGGGGGTGCATCACGATCTCTCTATCAGGGTTAACGCCGTCAGTTCAGAAGTGAGGTAGAAGCATCGTGCATTTACTCAAGGCGTCTCTGGCACATATCCCTCCCTCAACACGTCACAGACGATGACGAGGGCACACGATCCTCTTGAGGAGCCGTAGAGGGAACCACGGGCGAGTCTGGATGTAGGGAATGATGGACGTGCCGACGCAGGACGATGGGCGCACAAGGAAGACAATCCCTTGGCTGATTAACGGCAGCGTTGTGGGAAATGTCGTTGCGCTTAGAATACAGCGTTCGCGCCGCGGTGCGAACGACGAAGATGTCTGGTTTTCTGGGCGGGCCGGGTCTACGGAGGACGGGTAGGGGCTGCACGGAGGATGGGATAGCGGACATAGATCTACTGGCACTGCAAGCGAAGAAACAGTAAGCACGGGACCATCCTGAAGGGTCAGCATGACGGACCTGGGACGGAATATGCGCTTGTGAAAGCAAAACGGGGTGAATGAGCTGAAAAGATTCGCTGGTCTTCTCCACCTGTTGCATTGGGTGGTTATTTAACGACATCAATATGCCCACAGTATCAGGAGCTGTGACAAGAAACGGCCAGAATGACTATTGTGGATGGGCAGAGCAGCAAGGGCTTATTTCGCATGCTGTGAATCGAGTGGTTGGTTGTCTTGTTTATGTTTACGCGCCCTGGTTGGGTAGCCACAGCGACGATAATCGGATGTGATGGATCCCAACGATGGTACAGCGAGGTCGGTGAAGGTGGTCGTTGAACTCGGACATGAAATGGTCTGTCGTGGGCATTCTGCGAGTGTCTATTGTACGTAGAGGGACCAGGTCGCTAGGAGAGTTGCGTTTGTCGGGCGAAGCGGAGGTCAAAACGCGTCATGCATCGGAGGTCTGGAAAGACTTTAATGTCGACTTTAATGTCACTATGAGTGAATGCGTGTAATTTTGAGTAGTCGAAGAGCTATTTGCACTTCACCCATTACAGCGACCACCTTTGGGCTGCAAACGGGCAGAGCGCTGAGGCTTGTACGTACATCCCACATTCTACATTGCGACACTGACATTTATATCAACGCAGTAGAGCTCGTTATCCAACGTGGCGCATCGTTGGACAATCCGCCGTTGAACTCACAAATTAACATTGCGAGTTGAGCGTGTCGAGGGGGGCAATGAGCCAAGTTGTTATTCATTCCTGCAGGTTTCAATTGCCACTTGTTAAAAAAGTTTCTGTGTCTCGGACTAATATTTGGTTCGGGCACCTGTCCATAATTCTCGGGCAGTGCTCGGCCGAAAAACAACTTGAATGCTGTCGTGACCCACAATCGAAGAAGCTGAAGGTGGATAACCGCTCCTCGTCTGAGAACGGCTGCGCATTATGCTGGTGTGACGTGGGTCATGCCTGGTTCGAATCAGACGTACAAGAGATACAGACGACAGAGGGACTGCAAACAGGACACTCCCCTCAATTTCCAACACCTTAGCCATGGCCGCACAAGTATCCATAATTTCATAATACAGCTTGAGGCCCTGTACGCACGTCGAGTCCTAGCGTTTACCAAAAGAAATAAGTGGCACGGGAAACAGGGCGCACGGCCCTCGCGGATTCGCGACACAGCACCGAATTAGGTATTGGAGGGTGAGCTAGCACGAGGCGGCTCTAGGGTCAGCGGCAAGGTGTATGCAGGGGCAGACGGCCGGTCCGGTTAATGATCATGTACGCGGCTATGTGAAATGCAATACCCCTTGTGAACATTGATTGGAAAACGAGTACCTTCTATTCATACCCATGGCAGTAGAAAGCTGCATAGCGTCGGCATAGTGTGCAAGGAGCCCTATCTACACGGGAGAAGTCGTGGTCCGCAAATCATATCAGATTAGGACCTGTGTCACTCAAGCTAAATATCTAATCTAAATGGCTCAACATCCCAACCCAGAACAATGGTTTCCACTACAAACTTCCCCTGGCGCCCAATTAGCCTAGTCTCTCTTTCATGCTCACAGTCAAAAAAAGTAAATCTCTTCAAGGGAAACCCACACCAAGCACGCACAGTGACAACCTCTCTGAAAACTGGCATCAGTTCTGGTCGCTGTGTGAGATCACACTCCTCAATGAGTAAGCTCCTCAACATAGGGCAAAAAACTCCCGATACATGACCCTCATTATGTGACCGCATCATTGCAGCAGTTTCTTCAGGAGGCGTTCGGACAAACTCCCAAAAGAAGTCTGCACCTAGATCTGAACCATTGCCAATAATCAAGCTTTTCAGCACTGGTAAGCATCGAAGGACTTGAATCAGATCTGCCTGCTGATACGACCCATGCACATGCAGGAGCTCCAATCCTGACAAATTCACATTTACTGCAATACACGTTTCCCAGATCATCTTGAATTCCGGATGATCAAATGATGCCCCTAGTTCACGGATCTGTGGAAGCTTGAAGGTGGCAAGCAGAGTGAGGTCATCTACGTCCAGTTTTGTGCAGATTGGCATATGTGTGACTCCGCCCTGGCTCAGGTTGGGACCTTCCCTACGTAAGGACAGCTTGCCCCTCTCAATTTTATGGAAAGTCTGACCAGCCAAAAATGAAGGGTGAATATTTTCTGCTGTAAAGACCCTGAGTGTGCGAAAGAGAGGCAAATTAGGAGGTGGTGCAGTTGAAAATATATCTTGCTTATCTCCGACCCTCAATTCCACAAGATTATGGAGAGTTGAGAGACAGCCAATGGAAAGCCGATGACGTGCCACAAGATATTCTGCCTCCTTGAAGGGAACCTCCGTTAATAATGGTGACGAACTATCAGCCCACTCTAGAGGAATTATGCCATATGGGCTTTGAATCCCAATTACAGATACATTTCCATCATTATCAAAATCGCGGGTGCTCTCTACAGGCCCCTTAACCTCCCATTCCTGTGGAAGCCAATCAACCCTCAAATCAAGGGTACAATTATTTGGCCAGCGTGATGATACGATGTCACCAAAGACTTGGATGAGTCCCTTTTTCTCAGCACCCCTCAGCCATCTCTTATATTGCAAGTCAAGTTGTTCCAATTTCACACAAAGTGGTAACCTTGGCAGTGCAGCCTTTTCACATGGCCTACCTACATTGGACCTTGTAGCAACAAATCCCTGGAAGAATGTTTCACTCAGTGCATGGGGGCTAGCAAGCCTCAGCCACAACGCATGCAAGGCCGGCAATTGGCGCAGGGCAAGAACCAGCAGCTGTTCACTGCATTGAACTTCAAGCTCTAGCCAGTATAAGCTCTGTGCGCTGGCAAAAACTGTGGGGCATATAGCGACAAACTGAGGATTCCCCCTTTGGACATTCCACTGCCCACTTGTCACCTGTAGATGGAAAAGTAGAGGGAGATGAAAATGCCCAAGGGGATGAAGGTCATTGGAGTCATATACAAGCTCGGTGCAAGCAAGCATGGCAACAGGCTGGACACATATGGTGTCACTATGGTGAGGGAATGTAATAGAACAGCTCTCAAGAACAGGGAAAACCTTGCCTGCCATCCATTGGACAGAAACAGCTTTCAGTACCAGCTTGGTAAGGGTCTGGATAAGAGGAAGGGAGGCATCGGGTGGATAAATTGGGAGGTAGAGACGCTGGGCTTCAAAGTACTTTAGTCTCCGGAGGTATGGAAGGATATCTGCAGGGCTCTCCATCCTCCTCGACAGCTTAATTGTGAGAGTCGTGAGAGAGAAGAAGAAGTGAAGGCAGGTTGGTTGCGCAAGGTAGAGTACAGCCCTAGGGTTAGAAAGCTTCAATTTAGTAAGGCGTGGAAGGGAAGTTGTAGTGATTGCAGTCATGAGCGGCTCAAGGAAGCTTCCAAGATCACAGTGTTCGCTCATGATGAAGCCTGTAAGGCTTTCCAAAGGTTGCACAATAGTGTCTGATGCCTTGTATTCTCCAGGTGGTGGGAATGAACGGAGGACCAGGAATTGCCATCTGGGTGCGGCCTGACAGGCAGCCATGAGGGATGCATGAAAGTCATCAGCATTGAAATCCTCCCCATGTCCCTCATTATTCACATCAATAATCATCACAAAGGGGGTCTTTCTCCGTCGTATGAACGCCTGAACTACTTCCTTCTTTGTTGCCTTTCGAATCCACAGTCGATACATGATGCCTGGCGTTGAAATCATAATAGCATACCAGCGTTGGCACACAAGCTCCAAGCGCTCTTTAGCGTGTGGCCGATCCAGTAGTACGAGCAGAAATATTTCAGAGAGTATTTCCACTGGAATGATGTGGGCTTTCCCAGGGGGCAGTAACGGATGAACCGAACCCGAAGAGGTTGAGGACATTGACAGACGGAGTATGAGAGGTTTCCGTGAGTTAGGCTATTTAGCTCGAGAGGACAGGGGAGCTGGGAAGAGCGAGGGAGTGCACAACCGGTACTCGTCCTCATTCATATAATGCAGCCGTTATGCGGCCCAGTAAATGGTCCGGCGCTTCTGCGATCGATCGGCCATGTCTTCCGACAGAGACTGGACTGGACGATGTACATATTTACTCGACAGGTTCCTGTCAGGTGGATTGGACATTTGTTATTTTAACCCGACTCATTCACACGTCCCGTCTCGTCTCGGCCCGGCAGCCCGCCTCAATCTCACCTGGTGGCAGCCAGCAGTGAAACGAGAATGACACTCAGCGTCCCAATGATTTACATTGCACATAATGAGGGCAGAGTTTCCTACATAGTGCAGATTATCTTCGCGTCGTCTCGCTGGTCACATCGATCAGGTACGTTGCTGAACCATGACGAACGGACGGCGCGCTCGCTACCTGTGAGCTGGACAGATTGGCGCCCAGTTCGCTGAATAAACCCCAGTACACACCACGTAGTCTAACGAGGATCATAGTCCGATGCACCGCAGATTTCTGGTCATTGCTTACGGCCTGATGGGAGTGAGCGAAGGCGCATTCGAGCACACGGGGTTGCCACATATCTTGCCTTCACACAGTTCCATGGGATGGGGGCTTCTCCGCGCCCGAACTTCATTCACAGAAAGCCCTGTCCCAGAATGTCCACCCACAGAACAACGCGAACGCTACGACGTCGACCTATCCTTCCCGCTGCACCCTCCATAACAACCACAACATGAACAAGAGTAGTTCCAGTCCAAGGCTTCCACGGAATTGCGAGCTACTTCCGCGCATTGGGAGTTCAGCACGGATATAGCAGTGCATAGCATGGCCAAGGATTCTGCCTTGGGTGAGGAATGCGTACAATGGAAAGTGTGCGCCGGCAGGCCCTTCGATTGCTTGAAGAATACGTGCTTGTGTCTCGGCTGACCGCTCGGGGTGATGGGTAATCCTTATAAAGAAGATTCATATATGTGATTCTGTCGGCGACGTCCACAATTCGATCACGTACCGCCTACTTGTTGACCCGCTCGTACACCCATCTCTCCTGTGGTCCACTAGTACGGGTGACCTTTTTCTCTTGTGAGCTTATGGAAGGAATACTTATACGACGGTGATGACAATCTCCCGACCACGACGGCCTAGCTGGGGGTGCATCACGATCTCGCTATCAGGGTTAACGCCGTCAGTTCAGAATTGAGGTAGAAGCATCGTGCATTTACTCAAGGCGTCTCTGGCGCATATCCCTCTCTCCACACGTCACAGACGATGATGAGGGTACACGAGCCTCTTGAGGTGCCGTAGAGGGAACCACGAGGCGAGTCTGGATGTAGGGCATGATGGATGTGCCGACGTAGGGCAATGGGCGCAAGGAAGACAATCCTTGGGTGATTAACGGCAGTGTTGTGGGAAATGTCGTTGCGCTTAGAATACAGCGTTCGCGCCGCGGTGCGAGCGACGAAGACGTCTGGTTTTCTGGGCGGGCGGCGTCTACGGAGGACGGGTAGGGGCTGCACGGAGGATGGGATGGCGGAGATAGATCTACTGGCATTGCAAGCGAAGAAACGGTAAGCACAGGACCATCCTGAAGGGTCAGCGTGACGGACCTGGGGACGGAATATGCGCTTGTGGAAGCAAGACGGGGCGAATGAGCTGGAAAGATTCGCTGGTCTTCTTCATCTGTTGCATTAGGTGGTGAACGACATCAATATGCTCGCAGTATCAGGAGCTGTGACAAGAAACAGCCAGAGTGACCATCGTGGATGGGCAGAGCAGCAAGGGCTCGTCTCGCGTGCTGTGAACCAAGTGGTTTGTTGTCTTGTTTGTGTTTACGCGCCATGGTTGGGTAGCTACAGCGACGGTAATCAGATGTGATGGATCCCGACGATGGTACAGCGAGGTTGGTGAAGGTGGTCGTTGAGCTCGTACATGAAATGGTCTGTCGTGGGTACTCTGCGAGTGTCTATTGTACGTAGAGGGACCAGCTCGCCAGGAGAGTTGCGTTCGTCGGGCGGAGCGGAGGTCAAAACCCGGTCATGCATCGGAGGTCATCCGGAAAGACATTGATGACGAGTTTTATGTCACTATGAGCGAATGCGTGTAATTTGAGTAGTCGAACAGCTATTTGCATTGCACATTGCGTGTCGGGGGGCAATGCGCCATGTTGTTATTCACTTCTGCAGGTTTTAATTGCCACTTGTGAAAAAGTCTCTGTCCATTCTCGGGCAGTGCTCGGCCGAAAACGACTTGAATGCTGTCGTGACCACAATCAATAACCACTCCGAGAACAGCGGCGCATTATGCTGGCGTGACGTGGGTTCGTCGTGCCTGGCTCGAAATCAGCAGACAAGAGATACGGACGACAGAGGGACTGTAAATAGCTGGGAGATCGCGAGCCCTACAAAAGGGTCGTAATGTCACCCTACATCAAAATGGGCAGTGGATGTCAGTACAACACTACTGGTCGTCCGGGGAGACTACTGCTGCGTTGACCCGGAAGTAGCGAGAGAGAGCGGGTCACATCGTCTGGATGTCGAGGACGGTGGCAAACGGCTACTGTGTCATCCACCGCACCAGTTAGGAATGTTCACTTCTGACGGGTACAGCCTGCCTAACGACGTGAATCATAGTGGCGCGTGTGCCGTTATACCTTTCCGACACTGCGCACCTGTGGGTCCTGATACACGGATATCGGCTAGAGCAACTCCTAAGGGCCCTGCATTGGCTTCATTGAAATAGAGCCCGGTCCTACAATATTACGGCGGCGACGGAAGAGGCACATGATGACGCTCCCTTTTGAGGACTCGGTAGGATGTGAAATCGGCGAATCTTACAGCTATGAAATGATTATGATGGACGCCGGGCTGTTACGAATATTGAGACGGCGTTGTACGTGTCCACCATGAAGCGCACGAAAATCTTCATCATTCTCCAGATGGTCTTATAGGTGTTCGGTAGCGCTAGAGGTGCGTCCCAATCTTGTTCGTTCGCAATCTGGATACATGGACGAGCCATGATCAGGTGCAGTCACGTTTGGAGCCCAGATACGAGCTATGTCTGATGGCTCACTGTACGCAAAATAAATATAAAACTACGCTCGTATTTTTGTATTCACTCTACAAAACAAAACACAAAACGGGCAGCGTGAGGGAGGGGAAGGAATACGCGCCTGCTGTGGGCGAACAGCCTGCATGCTACCGTTAGAGCCTTATGCTTGCGGAGAGGACGCTGTGCTCCGCCGGTGACTGAGGTGGAGGATCCGCGTTCTAGGCGAGGATGCTGCGCTACCTTCGGTGCCTTTTGAGTTGCATGGCGAGGTGAACGATCCCGATAGACGCGGTTTGTAGTATTCGCTCCTCATACGTGGTGGGTTACAATAGAAGGCTGTATAGGTGTGGCAGAGCGTGGAAGGAGCCCTATCTACACGGGAGAAATTGTGGTCCACAAATCATATCAGATTCAAGCCTTGTGTCACTCAAGCTAAATATCTAGTCCAAATGGCTCAGCATCCTCACCCAGAACAGCGGTTTCCATCACAAAACTCCCATGGCTCCCAACAAGCTCAGTCTTTCTTCCAAGCTCAAAGTCAAACAAAGTGAACTCCTCCAGGGGGGACCCACACGCGGTACGCAGAGTGACAACCTTTCTGAAAACAGGCGCCAGTTCTAGTCGCTGTGTAAGATCACACTCCTCAATGAGTAGGCGCTTCAACATAGGGCAAAGAACTTCGGATCCCTGACCCTCGTTATGCGACTGCACAAATGCAGCGGTTTCATTCGGGGGCATTGGAGCAAATTCCCCAAAGAAGTCTGCGTCCAGATCTGAACCATTTCCAACAATCAAGCTTTTCAGTGTTGGTAAGCATCGAAGGGCTTGAATCAGGTCTGCCTGTTGATGCCGTCCATACACATGTAGGAGCTTCAATCCTGACAGGTTTACATTCACTGCAATATGCTTTTCCCAAATCATATCGAATTCTGGATGATTGAATGATACACCCAGTTCACAGATATGTGGAATTTGCAAGGTAGCAAGCAGGGTGAGGTCATCTACATCCAATCTTGTGCAAAATGGCAGTTGTGCGACCTGTGCGTGGCTCAGGTTGAGACTGTCCCCCTGTAAGGACATCCTGCCCCTCTCAAGCTTATGGAAGGTCTTACCGGCCAAAAATGAAGGGTGAATATTTTCTGCTGCAAGGACCCTGAGTGTGCGAAAAAGAGGCAAATTAGGAGGTGACGCAGTTGGCAATATATCTTGCTTATCTCCAACCCTCAATTCGACAAGATTATGGAGAGTTGAGAGACAGCTGATGGGAAGCCGGTGACGTGCCACAAGATATTCTGCCTCCTTGAAGGGAACCTCCGTTAGTGACCTCAACGATGGGTTTTCAAACCAACATAGGGGAATTATGCCATATGGGCTTGAAACCCCAATTACGGAAAACTCGTCATCGTCTAGAAAATCAGAGATGCTCTCTACAGGCCCCAAAATGAACCAGTACTCTTCAATCCAACCAACCCTCAACGACAGGTTACAGTCCTCTGGCTTGCGTGATGATACGATGTCACTAAAGACTGGGATGAGTCCCCTTCTCTCAGCACCCCTCAGCCATCTCCTGTAGTACACGTGAAGTGTTGTCAATCCCGCACAGAGTGGTAGCCTTGGCAGTGCAGCCATTTCACATGGGTTACCTGCATCAAGCCTTGGAGCCACAAATCCCTGGAAGAATGATTCACTCAGTGCATGGGGGCTAGCAAGCCTTAGCGTCAAGTCGTCCAAGGCTGGCAATTCGCGCAAGGCAAGAACAAGCAGCTGTTCACTGCATTTCACTTCAAGATCTAGCACGTATAGACTCTGTGCACTGGCGAAAATTGTGGGGCATATAGTGACAAACTGAGGATTCCCCCTTCTAACATTCCACTGCCCACATGCCACCTGTAGCCGAGTAAGTGGAGAGTGATGAAAATGCCTAAGGGGATCAAGGTCATTGGAGTTAAATGCAAGACCAGTGCAAGCAAGCATGGTAACAGGCTGGACACGTATGGCGTCAATATGGCGAGGGAATGTAATAGAACACCTCCGGAGAGCAGGGAAAACCTTGCCTGCCATCCATTGGACAGAAACACATTTTAGTGTCAGCCAGCTGAGGGTCTGGATAAGAGGAAGGGAGGCATCAGGTGGATAAATCGGGATGTGGAGATGCTTGGCATGAAAGGTTTCCAGTCTCCGGAGGTGTGGAAGGACATCTGCAGGGCCCTCCATCTTCCTCGACAGCTTAATTGTGAGAGTCGTGAGAGAGCAGAAGTAGTGAAGGCAGGTTGGTTGCACAAGGTAAAGTACAGCTCTAGAGTCAGAAAGAGCCAATTTAGTAAGGCGTGGAAGGGAAGTTGTAGTGATTGCAGTCATGAGCGGCTCAAGGAAGCTTCCAAGATCACAGTGTTCGCCCATGATAAAGCCTCTAAGGCTTTCCAAAGGTTTCATAGTAGTGTCTGGTGTGTATTCTCCAGGTGGTGGAAATGAAAGGAGGTTCAGAAATGTCCATCTGGGTGCAGCCTGACAGGCAACTATGAAGGATGTATGAAAGTCCTCAGAATTGAAATCCTCCCCATCTCCCTCGTGATTCACATCAACAATCACCGCAAAGCGGGTCTCTCTCCGTTGTATGAACGCCTGAACTGCTTCCTTCTTTGTTGCCCTTCGAATCCACAGTCGAGACGTGATGCCTGGCGTTGAAATCATAGTAGCATACCAGCGTTGGCACACAAGCTCCAAGGTCTCTTTATCCCTTGATGACCCATCTAGTAGTACGAGCAGAAATATTTCAGAGAGTATTTCCACTGGAATGAGGTGGGCTTTCCCAGGGGGTAGTAACGGATTAACCGAACCCCAAGGAGTTGAGGACATTGTGTATGAGAGGTCTCCGTGAGTTAGGCAAGCTCAAGAGGACAGGGGAGCTGGGAAGAGCGAGGGAGCGCACAACCGGTACTCGTACGCATTTCATATAATGCAGCCGTTATGTGGCCCAGTAAATGGTTAGGCGCTTCTGCGATCGATCGGCCGTGTCTTCCGACAGAGACTGGACTGCGCACATATTGACTCGACAGGTTCCTGTCAGGTGGATTGGACATTTTTTATATTTACTCGACTCATTCACACGTCCCGTCTCATCTCGGACTGGCAGCCCGCCTCAATCTCACATGGTGGCAGCAAGTAGTGAAACGAGAATAACACTCAGCGTCCCAAATCAATGATTTACATTGCACATAATGAGGGCAGGGTTTCCGACACAGAGCAGATTATCTGCGTGTCGTCTCGCTGGTCACATCGATCAGGTACATCGCTGAACCATGACGGACGGACGGCTCGCGCGCGCGCTACCTGCGAGCTGGACAGATTGGCGCCCAGTTCGCTGAATAAACCCCAGTACACCCCATGTAGTCTAATGAGGATCATAGTCCGGTGCACCGCATCCTTTTGGTCATTGCTTACGGCCTGAAGGGAGTGAGCGAAGGCGCATTCGAGCACACGGTGTTGCCTTATATCTCGCCTTCACACAGTTCCATGGAATGGGGGCTTCTCCGCGCCCGAACTTCATTCACAGAAAACCCTCTCCCGGAATGTCTACCCACAGAACAACGCGAACGCTACGACGTCGACCTACCCTTCCCGCTACACCCTCCATAACAACCACAACATGAGCAAGAGTAGTTCCAGTCCAAGGTTTCCACGGAATTGCGAGCTACTTCCGCGCATTGGGAGTTCAGCACGGATATAGCAGTGCATTGCATGGCCAAGGATTCTGCCTTGGGCGAGGAATGCGTACAATGGAAATGGTGTGCCGGCGGGCCCTTTGATTGCTTGAACCGTGCTTGTGTCTCGGCTGACCGCTCGGGGTGATGTAGACAACTGGATAATCCTTATAAAGAAGGTTCATATGTGTGATTCTATCGGCGACGTCCACGATTCGATCACGTACCGCCTACTTGTTGACCCGCTCGTACACCCATCCCTCCTGTGGTCCACTAGTACGGGTGACCTTTTACTCTCGTGGGCTTTTGGAAGGAACACTCAGACGACGGTGATGACAGTCTCCCGATCACGACTGCCTAGCTGGGGGTGTATCACGATCTCACTGGCAGGGTTAACGCCGTCAGTTCAGAAGTGAGGTAGAAGCATCGTGCATTTACTCAAGGCGTCTCTGGCGCATAGCCCTCCCTCCACACGTCACAGACGATGACAAGGGCACACGAGCCTCTTGAGGAGCCGTAGAGGGAACCACGGGCGAGCCTGGATGTAGGGCATGATGGACGTGCCGACATAGGACGATGGGCACGCAAGGAAGACAATCCCTTGGGTGATTAACGGCAGCGTTGTGGGAAATGTCGTTGCGCCTAGGATACAGCGTTCGCGCCGTGGTGTGAGGGATGAAGCTGTCTGGTTTTCTGGGCGGGCTGCGTGTACGGAGGACGGGTAGGGGCTGCACGGAGGATGGGATAGCGGACATAGATCTACTGGCACTGCAAGCGAAGAAACAGTCAGCACGGGATCATCCTGAAGGGTCAGTGTGACGGACTGGGGACGGAATATGCGCTTGCGAATGCAAGACGGGGCTAACGAGCTGGAAAGATTCGCTGGTATTCTTCATCTGTTGCATTAGGTGTTGAACGCCATCAATATGCCCGCAGTATCTGACAAGAAACGGCCAGAGTGATAATCGTGGATGGGCAGAGCAGCAAGGCTCATTTCGCATGCTGTGAATCTAGTGGTTTGTTGTCTTGTTTGTGTCTATGCGCCTTGATTGGGTAGCCACAACGATGATAATCGGATGTGATGGATCCCGACGATGGTACAGCGCGGTCGGTGAAGGTGGTCGTTGAGCCCGGACATGAAACATTCTGTCGTGGGCATTCTGCGAGCGTCTATTCACACATTCTACCACGTCCTATCCATCGAATTTCCACCTTCGAAGAAATCCTTGTACGTAGAGGGACCAGCTCGCCAGGAGAGTTGCGTTCGTCGGGCGAAGCGGAGGTCAAAACCCGGTCATCCATCGGAAATCACCGGGAAAGACATTGATGACGACTTTTATGTCACTATGAGTGAATGCGTGTAATTTTGAGTAGTCGAACAGCTATTTGCACTGCAACCAGCGACCACTTTGGGCTGCAAACGCAGGCGATACCCCGGGCAGAGCACTAAGGCTTGTACCTAAGTCCCACATTCCCGACACTGACTTCCTTGAACATTTGTATATCAATACAGGAGGCTCATTATCCAACTTGGCGCATCGTTGGTCGACGGCTGTACGAGGGCAAGAAAGATAGTCGCGCGCTGTACCTGCCTTTGTCTTCTCAATCGTAACTGCCCAATACGTCTTTATACCCAACGGTTATCCGAAACACTGGGCGGCCCTAGGTGTTGCAACAGTTACCAATGAACGCTGCTAGGCTTAAGAAGCAGGAACCCCCACCCTTTTTTCAGTGCCACACTCGCCACTCCACTACACCGGGCAGGCAATTCTCCCGGTTCGGCTTCTGTATATTCGGTGCTTATCGCACGTCACAAACCTCTACATAATGCACCGTCGATCTTCAACCCACTTCCTTCTCTTGAGCCCACACTTTTCTCCAAAACGCTCGCTTCTCCATTCGCTTTCCTCGGCCATCACGCATACGACCTGTCGCGGCAGCAGAACTACAGGAGCACACGCTCCAGTTTTTTCCCGTCTCGCCCCTAACGCGCACCCTACTCATCAAGTGTCCTTCTCGATGAACCGTGCTTCTCTCCCGGCACAGAAACAGCAACCCCACTAACATCACAGGACGCTGAGGACCGCATGGCTTAGGGACCATGGTATCGATATCCTTGTCCTCCCTCTTCTTCGTCACCGGATTATCAAACGCTTCTGTGTTGCAGCACAGATCTGCGCCGAACCTTGAACGGACTGCACAGCAAACAACAAACGGTGATGTAATACTCTGAGCAGAGGGATGTCGTACGTACTCTTCTTGACGATGTGCTTCCTCTGCTCCCTTCGAGTGCGGCGACAGATTTCTCGGAAGTAACGTTGCAACAACAAGGCAACAGATGTGTGTCAGGGACCTTGAATCGAAACATGTGAGTTGCGCAGTTAAACCAATTCCGTCGAGTTTCAAGTGCATTCTGATGACGCTAGCGGTGGAGATCGCGAGTCCCACAGGAGGATCGTAATGTCACCCTACATCAAAATGCGTGGTGGTTGTCAGGACAAGACTACTGGACGTCCGGCGAGACTACTGCTGCGTTGACCCGGAAGTAGCGAGAGTACAGAGCGGGTCACATCGTCCGGAGCTCGGAGATGGCGGCAAACGGCTACTGTATCATCCACCGCACCAGTTAAGGATCTTCTCTTCTGACGGGTACACCCCGCCTGATGACGTGAATCTTAGTGGCGCGTGTGCCGTTACACCTATCCGACAATGCGCACCCGTGGGCCCTGATACACGGATATCAGCTAGAGCAACTCCTGAGGGCCCAGCATTGGCTTCATTGAAAGAGAGACCGGACCTACAATATTACGGCGGCGACGGAAGAGACACATGATGACGCTCCCTTTTCAGGACTCGGTAGGATGTGAGAGCGGCGAATCCTACAGCTATGAAATGAATATGATGGACGCCGGGCTGTTGCGAGTATTGAGACGGCGTTGCATCCACCATGAAGCGCACGAAATCTTCATCATTCTCCAGATGGTCTTATAGGTGTTCGGTAGCGCTAGAGGTACGTTCCAATCTTGTTCGTTCGCAATCTGGATACTTGGACGAGCCATGATCAGGTGCAGTCACGTTTGGAGCCCATATACGAGCTATGTCTGATGGCTCACTGTACGCAAAATAAATATGGAATTACGCTCGTATTTTTTTTGTATTCACTCTACAAAACAAAACACAAAACGGGCAGTGTGAGGGAGGGGAGGGAATACGCGCCTGCTGTGGGCGAACAGCCTGCGTGCTACCGATAGAGCCTTATGCTTGCGGAGAGGACGCTGTGCTCCGCCAGTGACTGAGGTGGAGGATCCCGCGTTCTAGATAGCATGTGAGCTCATGCCGCGAGGATGCTACTTTCGGTGCCTTTTGAGTTGGCGAGGTGAATTGTCCTGATAGACGCGGTTTGTAGTATTCGCTCCTCATACGTGGTGGGTTACAATAGAAGCTGCATAGGTGTGGCATATATAGCGTGGAAGGATCCCTATCTACATGGGAGAAATTGTGGTCCAGAAATCATATCAGATTCAAGCCGTGTGTCACTCAAGCTAAATATCTAATCTAAATGGCTTAGCATCCCTACCCAGAACAACAGCTTCCATCACAAAACTCCCACGGCTCCCAACAAGCTCAGTCTTTCTTCCAAGCTCAAAGTCAAACAAAGTAAGCTCCTCCAGGGGAGACCCACACGCAGCACGCAGAGTGACGAAAAGGGGCATCAGCTCTAGTCGCTGTTTGAAACCACGCCCCTCAATGAGCAAAGTCCTCAACAAAGGGCAGAGAACTGCGGATATTTGACCCTCATCGTGTGAATGTATTGATACAGCGGTGTCATTGAGATGCATCGGGACGAATTCCCCAAAGAAGTCTGCATCTAGATCTGAACCATTTCCAATAATCAAGCGTTTCAGCGCTGGTAAGCATCGAAGGGCTTGAATCAGATCTGCCTGTTGATACTGTCCATACACATGCAGGAGCTCCAATCCTGACAAGTTCACATTTATTGCAATACATGTTTCCCAGATCATGCTGAATTCCAGGTGATCAAATGATGCACCCAGTTCACAGATCTGTGGAAGCTTGAAGGTAGCAAGTAGAGTGAGGTCATCTATGTCCAGTGTTGTGCAGACTGGCATATGTGTGACCTGTGTGTGGCTCAGCTTGAGACCTTCCCGATTTAAGGACACCCTGCCCCTCTCAAGCTCATGGAAGGTCTGATTGGCCAAAAATGAAGGGTGGATATTTTCTGCTGTAAGGACCCTGAGTGTGCGAAAAAGAGGCAAATTGGGAGGTGGTGCAGTTGGCAATATATCTTGCTTATCTCCAACCCTCAATTCCACAAGGTTATGGAGAGTTGAGAGACAGCCGATGGAAAGCTGATGACGTGCCACAAGATATTCTGCCTCCTTGAAGAGAACCCCTGTGAATGACATTAACGACCATTTATCAAGCCATTTTAGGGGAATTATGCCATATGGGCTTGAAATCCCAACTACAGACATATTGTCATTATCTGCAACATCGCAGGCGCTCTCTACAGGCGCCTGAACCTCCCAGGACTCTGTAGGCCAACCAACTCTCAATATAAGGGTACAATCCTCTGGCTGGCGCGATGATACGATGTCACTAAAGACTGGTATGAGTCCCTTTCTCTCAACACCCCTCAGCCATCTCCTATAGTGCACGTTAAGGTCTGTCAATCCCGCACAGAGTGGTAGCCTTGGCAGTGCAGCCATTTCACATAGGCTACCTCCATTGGACCTTGCAGCAATAAATCCCTGGAAGAATGTTTCACTCAGTGCATGGGGGCTAGCAAGTCTCAGGCGCAGGGATGCCAGGGCTGGCAAAAGGCGCAGGGCAAGAACCAGCAGCTGTTCACTGCATTGCACTTCAAGATCTAGTCTTAATAGACTCTGTGCACTGGCAAAAACTGTGGGGCATATAGCGACAAACTGAGGATTCCCCCTTCTGACATTCCACTGCCCACTTCTCACCTGTAGCCAAGTGAGTGGAGGGTGCTGAAGATGCCTAAGGGGACCAAGGTCATTGGAGGCATATGCAAGATAGGAGCAGGCAAGCATGGTAACAGGCTGGACACATATGGCGTCAATATGGTGAGGGAATGTAATAGAACAGCTCTCGAGAGCAGGGAAAACCTTGCCTGCCATCCATTGGACAGAAACTGACTTTAGTCTCAGCGAGCGGAGGGTCTGGATAAGAGGAAGGGAGGCATCAGGTGAATAAATTGGGAGGTAGAGACGCTGGGCTTCAAAGTACTTCAGTCTCTGGAGGTGTGGAAGGATGTCTACAGGGTTCTCCATCTTCCTTGACAGTTTGATTGTCAGAGTCGTGAGGGAGAAGAAGCAGTGCAGGAACGTTGGTTGAACAAGGTAGAGTACGGCTCTACGGTTAGAAAGATCCAATTTCGTAAGATGTGGAAAGGCAGTTGTAATGATTGCAGTCATGAGTGGCTGAAAGAAGTTTCCAAGATCACAGTGTTCGCTCATAATGAAGCCTCTAAGGCTTTCCAAAGGTTGCACAATAGTGTCTGGTGCGTTGTATTCTCCAGGTGGTGGAAATGAATGGAGGTTTAAGAAATGCCATCTGGATGCGGCCTGACAGGCAACCATGAGGGACGCATGAAAGTCATCAGAATTGAAATCCTCTCCATCTCCCTCGTGATTCACATCAAAAATCACTGCAAAGCGGGTCTTTCTCCGTTGTATGAACGCCTGAACTACTTCCTTCTTTGTTGCCCTCCGAATCCATAGTCGAGATGTGATGCCTGGCATTAAAAGTATAATAGCATGCCAGCGCTGGCACACAAGCTCCAAATCCTCTTTATCACCCTGCAGATCCAGTAGTACGAGTAGAAATATTTCAGAGAGTATTTCCACTGGAATGAGGTGGGCTTTCCCAGGGGGTAGTAACGGATTAACCGAACCCGAAGAAGTTGAGGACATTGCGTATGAGAGGTCTCCGTGAGTTAGGCAAGCTCGAGAGGACAGGGGAGCTGGGAAGAGCGAAGGAGTGCACAACTGGCACTCGTACTCATTCATATAATGCAGCCGTTATGTGGCCCAGCAAATGGTTCGGCGCTTCTGCGATCGATCGGCCGTGTCTTCCGATAGAGACTGGACTGGACGACGTACATATTTACTCGACAGGTTCCTATCAGGTGAATTGGACATGTGTTATTTTTACCCGACTCATTCACACGTCCCGTCTTGTCTCGGACCGGCAGCCCGCCTCGATCTCACCTGGTGGCAGCCAGTAGTGAAAAGAGAATGACACTCAGCGTCCCAATGATTTACATTGCACATAATGAGGGCAGAGTTTCCTACACAGTGCAGATTATCTGCGAGTCGTCTCGCTGGTCACGTCGATCAGCTACGTTGCTGAACCATGACGGACGGACGGCTCGCTACCTGCGAGCTGGACAGATTGGCGCCCGGTTCGCTGAATAAACCCCAGTACACCCCACGTAGCACAACGACGATCATAGTCCCATGCACCGCATCCTTTTGGCCATTGCTTACGGCCTGAAGGGAGTGAGCGAAGGCGCATTCGAGCACACGGGGATGCCTTATATCTTGCCTTCACATAGTTCCATGGGATGGGGGCTTCTCCCGGGCCCGAACTTCATTCACAGAAAACCCTGTCCCGGAATGTCGATCCACAGGACAACGCGAATGCTACGACGTCGACTTACCCTTCCCGCTGCACCCTCCATAACAACCACAACATCGACAAGAGCAGTTCGGGTCCAAGGCTTCCACGGAACTGCGAGTTACTTCCGCGCAATGGGAGTGCAGCACGGATATAGCAGCGGATAGCGTGGCCAAGGATTCGGGCTTGGGTG
>Ga0307515_10005232_pt1 | contig 26381 bp, 21 predicted proteins | sample 17_EM_MG_FD_194513 | JGI IMG/M metagenome (GOLD analysis project Ga0307515, IMG submission 194513) | Populus trichocarpa ectomycorrhiza microbial communities from riparian zone in the Pacific Northwest, United States - 17_EM | ecosystem: Host-associated > Plants > Roots > Unclassified | place... | reverse complement strand
GTCGCTCGCGCTGCGCTCGGTCGCCGACGCGCAGGAGCAGGATACCAGTGCCGCCGACTATCTCCTGAGCGGCGACAACGGCAGTGCGATCATCCAGGTCATCAAGTCAGGCGCCATCGTTACCGATGCCAGCGGCGCGGCGAAGACGGAGTAAAAGGACGTGCAAATGGGCCATTCAATGCGGCGCGCCAGGCTTCTCCTGACAGGCTGCCTTTCGCTGGCGGTCGGCGTCTCCGGCATGGCGCCGGCCTCTCTCGTGCCGCTTCTCGGTGCGGGCGAGGCGCGTGCCGATTCCGAAAGCCTGATCCGCATCTCGCAGACCGGCCCCAACGCTCACCGCCGGCTGAAGCTCGGGCTGAACAAGGCTGTCGTCGTTGATCTGCCGGAGGATGCGCACGATATCCTCGTATCCGATCCGACCATGGCCGATGCCGTGACCCGCACCTCGCGGCGTATCTATCTGTTCGGCAAGAAGGTTGGCCAGACGAATATCTTCGTCTTCGGCCCCGGCGGACAGGAGATCGTCAATCTCGATATCGAGATCGAGCGCGACGTTTCCGGCCTCGAAGTCAATCTCCGCCGCTTCATTCCCGATTCCAACATCAACGTCGAAATCGTCTCCGACAACATCGTGCTGACCGGCACGGTGCGCACGCCGCAGGATGCGACGCAGGCGGCCGATCTGGCGCAGGTCTTCCTGAAGGGTGGCGAGGCGACGACGAGGACCGAAACGGCATCCGGCACCGGCGGCGACAGTTCGGTGGCGCTCTTTGCCGAAAACCGTCAGGCCTCGCAGGTCGTCAACCTCCTGCAGATTGAGGGCGAGGACCAGGTCACCCTCAAGGTGACGATCGCCGAAGTCCGCCGCGAGGTGCTGAAACAGCTCGGCTTCGACAATCTCGTTTCCAATTCCTCCGGCATGACCGTTGCCCAGCTCGGCAGCCCGACGGCCGACACCGCGACGTCGACCGTCGGTGGCGGCCTGGCGGCCCTTTTCAAGAGCTCGATCGGCAAATACGACATTTCCACCTATCTGAACGCGCTGGAGCAGGCGAAGGTCGTCAAGACGCTCGCCGAGCCGACGCTGACGGCGATATCAGGCCAGGCGGCGACCTTCAATTCCGGCGGCCAGGTGCTCTATTCGACGACTGATAACGACGGCAACGTCACCGTCGTGCCCTATGATTACGGTATCAATCTCGCCTTCAAGCCGGTCGTGCTGTCCTCGGGACGTATCAGTCTGCAGATCAAGACCTATGTCTCCGAGCCGGTGGCAGGCAGTGGCAACGCCACCTATCAGCGGCGTTCGGCGGAGACCTCGGTGGAGCTGCCCTCGGGCGGTTCGATCGCACTGGCCGGCCTCATCCGTGACAACGTTTCCCAGACGATGGGCGGTACTCCAGGCGTCTCGAAGATTCCGCTGCTCGGCACGCTCTTCCGCCAGAAGGGCTTTGAGCGCCAGGAAACCGAGCTCGTCATCATCGCGACGCCCTATCTGGTGCGCCCGGTTGCGCGCAACCAGCTCAACCGTCCGGACGACAACTTCAGCCCCGAAAATGACGGTGCGACCTTCTTCCTCAATCGCGTCAACAAGGTCTACGGCCGCCGCGAGGCGCCCGTCGCCGACGCCCAGTTCCACGGCTCGATCGGGTTCATCTACAAATGAGCGAGGCACGACCGGAAGCGATGGCACAGAACAGAGATCAGGCGATGGCTCATTTGATTGCGACGACACTCCGCCGCGGAATCCCGAAGGCGCTTCTTGCCGCAGCCGCCGTTTCGGCGGCAATCCTTTCCGGATGCGCCGGCCCGCACGACCAGTTGACGACCGGCGGCATTCCCGACGACTACCGCGCCCGCCATCCGATCATCGTGACGGAGGCGGAGCAGACGGTGGATATACCCGTTGCCTCGACCGATCGCCGCCTGACCATCGCCCAGCGCGACCTGATCCGCGGTTTTGCCGCAAACTATATCTCGCGCGCCTCAGGTCCGGTTTATGTTCTGTCGCCGGAAGGTTCGCCCAATTCGGCGGCAGCCTACCAGCTGCGCAATCAGGTTCGCGCCGAACTGACGACGCGGGGGATCGCAAGCTCGAAGATCGTCAACACCTCCTATGCCGCTGCCGGCGTCGGCGATGCGGCGCCGATCCGGCTGAGCTTCACCGGCACGACCGCGATCACCACGCAATGCGGTCAGTGGCCAAAGGATATCTCGAACGATTTGACCAACCAGAACTACTATAATTTCGGTTGCGCCTCGCAGAACAACCTGGCTGCCCAGATCGCCAATCCGGAAGATCTGATAGCACCCCGCGGCATGACCCCGATCGACGCGCAGCGGCGCAACAATGCGATCCAGGAATACCGGACGACGACATCGAATATCGAAGATGTTGCCGGCGGCAGCAGCAGTGGCGGATTCTGAGGCGGAACGGGACGATGAGCGCGATCGAATACGAGATCAGGAACCCCAGCGAGCTTCACCACGCCGAAGAGGCGGTGCGCATGGCGGACCTGGAGAATATGCGGCCACTGCCGCGCATCTCCATCCACGCTTTCTGCGAAAGCGAAGCCCTGCAGCATGTCATGGAACGCTGCGCCAATGATCGGCGCATGGCGAAGGCAAGCATGCGCATCACCAGTGGCGGTACCGGCGCTGCTGCTAATATGTTTGCAAGCACCCCGACGCCGAACCTCATCATCATCGAGACCAAGGCGAATGCGGCGAACCTGCTCGGCGAACTTGCACCGCTCGCGGCCGTCTGCGACCCGACGACCAAGGTGGTCATTGTCGGCTACTACAACGATATCGGCCTCTATCGCGATCTCATCCGCAACGGCATCTCAGAATATATGGTCCAGCCCGTCGCCATGCCCGATATCCTGGCGGCGATGGCCTCGATCTTCGTCGATCCCGACGCCGAGCCGCTCGGCCGCAGCGTCGCCTTCATCGGCTCCAAGGGTGGCACCGGCGCCTCGACCATCGCGCATAACTGCGCGTTCGGCATTTCCAATCTCTTTTCCACCGAGACGATCCTTGCCGATCTCGACCTGCCCTATGGCACGGCGAACATCGACTTCGATCAGGATCCGGCCCAGGGCATCGCCGAAGCGGTGTTTGCGCCCGATCGTCTCGATGAGGTTTTCCTCGACCGCCTGCTGACCAAATGCTCCGAGCATCTCTCCTTGCTCGCTGCACCCTCGCTGCTCGACCGCGCCTATGATTTCGATGGCCAGGCTTTCCAGCCGGTGCTCGACGTCCTGCAGCGCAGCGCGCCCGTCACCGTGCTCGATGTTCCCCATGCCTGGTCGGAATGGACGCGCTCGGTGCTGTCGAGCGTCGACGAGGTGGTGATCTGCGCGGTTCCCGATCTTGCCAACCTGCGCAATGCCAAGAACATGCTGGATGCGCTGCGCAAGATGCGGCCGAACGACAAGCCGCCGCATCTGATCCTCAACCAGGTCGGCATGCCGAAACGCCCGGAGATTTCGCCGTCGGATTTCTGCGAACCGCTGGAGATCGATCCGATCGCGATCATCCCCTTCGACATCAGCCTTTTCGGCAATGCTGCCAATAGCGGCCGGATGATCTCGGAAGTCGATCCGAAGTCGCCGACGGCGGAAACCTTTTCGCAGATATCGCACATCGTCACCGGCCGTGTTGCGATCAGGAAGGCGAAGAAGGGCGGCCTGTTGGGCCTCCTGAAGCGCAAGTAGACGACTAGAGCAATTCCAGCAAAACTGTGCAGCGGTTTTGCGTCCGGAATTGCGTGAAGACAAAAAGATAGAGCGTTTCCGCGACTCGGAGAAAAAAACGGAAATGCTCTAGAACGAGCAGATTGGATCGAGTGGCATGTTTGGAAAACGCGGAAACGAAGGTTTCGGAAAGGTCGGAGGCGCGATAGCTCCCCCGCCGCCGGCTCCGGCCGCCGCCGCGGCCTCTTCCCCCTCCATTCTGGTCGAACCCTCGCGCGAGCCGGGGCGCCAGCAGGTGACACCGCCGCCGATGCAGACGCCGCAGCGCAAGCGCCCGGCCCGCACCGAGGAATATTACGACACCAAGCAGCAGGTCTTCTCCGCGCTGATCGATACGATCGATCTCTCGCAGCTTTCCAAGCTTGACGGTGAAAGCGCGCGCGAGGAAATCCGCGACATCGTCAACGACATCATCACCATCAAGAACTTCGCGATGTCGATCTCCGAGCAGGAAGAACTGCTCGAGGATATCTGCAACGACGTCCTGGGCTACGGTCCGCTGGAGCCGCTGCTGGCGCGTGACGATATCGCCGACATCATGGTCAACGGCGCCGGCCAGACCTTCATCGAAGTCGGCGGCAAGACGATCGAATCCGAGATCCGCTTCCGCGACAACGCGCAGCTTCTCTCCATCTGCCAGCGCATCGTCAGCCAGGTCGGCCGCCGTGTCGATGAATCGAGCCCGATCTGCGATGCCCGCCTGCCGGATGGTTCGCGCGTCAACGTCATCGCGCCGCCGCTGTCGATCGATGGACCGGCGCTCACCATCCGCAAATTCAAGAAGGACAAGCTGACGCTCGATCAGCTCGTCCGTTTCGGCGCCATCACGCCGGAAGGCGCGACCGTGCTGCAGATCATCGGGCGCGTGCGCTGCAACGTCGTCATCTCCGGCGGTACGGGCTCGGGCAAGACGACGCTGCTGAACTGCCTGACCAACTATATCGACAGGGACGAGCGCGTCATCACCTGCGAGGATACGGCCGAACTGCAGCTTCAACAGCCGCATGTCGTGCGTCTCGAAACGCGCCCGCCGAATATCGAAGGAGAGGGCGAGATCACCATGCGCGATCTCGTCAAGAACTGCCTGCGTATGCGTCCCGAGCGCATCATCGTCGGCGAAGTCCGCGGACCGGAGGTTTTCGACCTGCTGCAGGCGATGAACACCGGTCACGACGGCTCGATGGGCACGATCCACGCCAATACGCCGCGCGAGTGCCTGAGCCGTATTGAATCGATGATCGCCATGGGCGGCTTCACCCTGCCGGCAAAGACGGTGCGCGAGATCATCTCGAGCTCGGTCGACGTCGTCATCCAGGCGGCTCGCCTGCGCGACGGTTCGCGCCGCATCACCCAGATCACCGAGGTGATCGGCATGGAAGGCGACGTCATCATCACCCAGGACCTGATGCGTTACGAGATCGACGGCGAAGACGCGAACGGTCGCCTGATCGGCCGGCACATGTCGACCGGCATCGGCAAGCCGCATTTCTGGGATCGCGCTCGTTACTTCAACGAGGAAAAGCGCCTTGCCGCCGCCCTCGACGCGATGGAAGCGAAAACGAAGGAACAAGGGTGATGTTCGGATTCGATCCGATCGTGCTGGCAATCGTTGTGCTCTCGGCTGTCTCCGCGGCCGCGGTGGCCTATGCCCTGTTGTTTTCCCGGATCGAGACCGACAAGAAATCTGCAAGCCGCATCAACCGCGTCAAGTCGGCCGAAGTCGATCGGGCCAAGGTCAAGGCTGCCCGCGACCGGGTGCAGGAGCTGTCGAAGCGCCGCAAATCGGTGCAGGACAACCTGAAGGATCTGGAAAAACGCCAGCACGAAAAGACCAAGAAGACCCTGTCGATGAAATCCCGGCTGGTGCAGGCCGGACTGACGATCTCGGCGGCGAAATTCTATCTCTTCAGCGCCATTTTCGCCTCGGTATTGCTTCTCGTGGCCCTCGTCGTCGGCGCATCCTGGATGGTCATGGCAGGCATTGCCGTCGTCGCCGGCCTCGGCCTGCCGCGCTGGATCATCGGCTTCCTGATCAAGCGCCGCCAGACCCGGTTCCTCAACGAATTCCCCAATGCGCTTGATGTCATCGTCCGCTCGATCAAGTCGGGCCTGCCGCTCAACGATGCGATGCGTCTGATCGCAACCGAGGGCACCGAGCCGGTCAAGAGCGAGTTCCTCCGGGTGATCGAAGCGCAGCAGGTAGGGCTCAGCATTCCCGATGCCTGCGCCCGCATGACGCTCCACATGCCGCTCCAGGAAGTCAACTTCTTCGCCATCGTCATCGCCATTCAGTCGCAGGCCGGCGGCAACCTCTCGGAAGCGATCGGCAACCTGTCCAAGGTCCTGCGTGATCGCCGGAAGATGAAGGCCAAGGTCTCGGCGCTCTCGATGGAAGCCAAGGCGTCGGCCGTCATCATCGGCGCTCTGCCCTTCATCGTCGCAACCCTCGTCTACCTCACTTCGCCGAATTACATGATGATCCTTTTCACCGATCCGCGTGGCCATTTCATCTTGGGTTTCTCAGCGATCTGGATGTCGATCGGCATTTTCGTCATGCGCAAAATGGTCAGTTTTGATATCTAGCCGGAAGGACGCACCATGTCGCAGGATCTTGCCGCAACGCTGACCAACCCGAGCATGCTGATCGCGCTTTTCGTCGCGATCGCCGTCTTCGCCACTTTCTATACGATTGCCGTCCCCTTCTTCGAGCGCGGCGATCTCAACAAGCGCATGAAGGCCGTTTCGACCGAGCGCGAACAGATCCGTGCCCGCGAGCGCGCCCGCATGAACTCGGAAACCGGCGTCGGCAAGGCCTCGCTCCGAAACCAGAACAACCGTCCTGTCCGCCAGATCGTCGAGCGCTTCAACCTGCGCAAGGCGCTCGTCGACGAAAATACGGTCAACAAACTGCGCGCCGCCGGTTTACGCTCGGAAAATGCACTGAATACCTTCCTGGTCGCACGCTTCCTGCTGCCCTTCCTCTTTCTGGCGCTCGCCGCCTTCTGGATCTTTGGCCTCGGCAATCTCGCCGAAAGGGGCACGCCCATCCGCCTCTTCGCCATGATCGGCATCGGTTATCTCGGCTTCTATGCGCCGAACATCTATATCTCGAACCGTATGGGCAAGCGCCAGCACTCGATCAAGCGCGCCTGGCCGGATGCGCTGGACCTGATGCTGATCTGCGTCGAGTCAGGCATTGCGATCGAGGCCGCGATGCGCCGCGTCTCCGAAGAGCTCGGCGAGCAGTCGCCGGCGCTCGCCGAGGAAATGGTGCTGACCACGGCAGAACTCTCCTTCCTGCCGGACCGCCGCGTGGCGCTCGAAAATCTCGCCACGCGCACGCAGATCGAATTGGTACGCTCGGTGGTTCAGGCGCTGATCCAGGCCGATCGCTACGGCACGCCGATCGCGCAGGCGCTGCGTGTGCTCGCCCAGGAAGGGCGCGACGAGCGCATGAACGAGGCGGAAAAGAAAGCGGCCGCCCTGCCGCCGAAACTGACGGTGCCAATGATCCTGTTCTTCCTGCCGGTGCTGATCGCCGTTATTCTCGGCCCGGCGGGCATCCAGGTGTCGGACAAGTTCTAAAGCAATTCCAGGAAAAGTGCGAAGCGGTTTTCCCAGGCAAAGCGCGAAGCGATTTTGCCAGGAATTGCGTAAAAACAAAAGGTTGCCGCCGTTTGCGAAAGCAGCTAGCTTTCGGTTTCAAACGAGGGTTTCCGGATGTCTTCCGCAGGCATTTTCATCAGCATCATGGCAGCCTTGGTGATCGGCGCGATGAGCCCCGGCCCGAGCTTCGTCGTCGTCTCCCGGATCGCCATTTCACGGTCACGGCTGGACGGTCTTGCCGCGGCCCTCGGCATGGGTGCCGGCGGCGTCGTTTTCGCGGTGTTGGCGCTCGCCGGCCTGACGGCGCTGCTGGCGCAATTCGAATGGCTCTATGTCCTGCTGAAGGTCGCAGGCGGCGCCTATCTCGTCTACATCGCCATCAATATCTGGAGGAGTGCCGGTCAGCCGCTCGAGGTCTCCGACACCGTTGCCGGCAATCGCGCCCCTATGCGCAGCTTCATGGCCGCGCTGCTGACCCAGCTCAGCAACCCGAAGACCATCATCGTCTATGCCAGCATCTTTGCCGCACTTTTGCCGAGAACGGTGCCGCTCGGTCTCGTCGTCGCGCTGCCGCTTGGTGTCTTCGCCGTGGAGGCGGGATGGTATGCGATCGTCGCGCTCGCCTTTTCGGCCCGCCATCCGCGCCTGATCTATCTTGCCGCAAAGCGCTGGATCGACCGGACGGCAGGCGCCGTCATGGCCGGCCTCGGCCTTCGTCTCATCGTCTCAGGCCTGAGCGTCCGTTAAAACACGCCGTCACGCTCTGCCTCTTCGAGGAGATTTGGTCAGTTGGTATTGCTATCAGCAGGCGTCTTGTCCTTGGCGGCAAGCTTCTGCCAGGAATTCTGCTGCGAGAGCATGCCTCTGAGATAGGCGACATTGGCATCGGCCTGCTGTGGCGAAAGTTCACGCCGCGCGATCTGCTCGGCCTCGGGGAAACGTCCCTGCAGGCCGACGACGAGGGCAAGGTTCTGCCTGACGCGGCTGTCGGCTGTGGGTTGGCTGGCGGCGGAGCGCAGATAGGTCTCGGCCGTGCGCAGGTCGCCGGTCAGGACGTAGGACATGCCGAGGTTGGAAAGGATGGAGGGCTCGTTCGGCTGGATGTCGAGCGCATCGTGGTAGCGCTGCCTGGCGTCGCTTGCCCGGCCCATCTGGTCGAGGATCGCGCCTTCCGCCGAGATCAGCTTCCAGTCCGGACGATCAGGCGTCTGGGCACGGCCGATCGTGTCGAGCGCCTGCTGAAACTGGCCGGCCGCCGCCTGCGCCTTGCCGTAGGCGGCCAGCACGTTGCGGTCGGTCGGATTGGCGATCGCCACCTGCTGCATGACCGCGAGCGCCTGCGTGTCGCGGCCGTTCATGCGCAGCAGATTGGCATAGTTGACGCCGGTGACGGGGTCGCGCGGGTTCTTTTCATAGGCCTGGCCGATCCGGTCCGTTGCCGAGCGCAGTTCGGTCGCGTCCATGTCCTCGACCGGCTTGGTGAGTTTCGGCACCGAACCTGTCGTCATCCGGTCCTTGGTCGTCGAGCAGCCGGCAAGCGCCAGGATGATCAGCGACGCCGCGGTGCCCCGCAGGAAGCGATTCGTGATAAGGCTATTGGGTGAGGCAGGCATGACGCGTTCCTGAATTCCGAAATCGGCGCCTGACCTCGAAGCGGAACAGGAAAGGTGTGACGCAATCTTCGCTCCAGCAATAGTCTGTTAACCCTAACAGACCGTTAAGAAACGATTCTTGGCGACCGCCGAAGGACAATCATGGCCCCCTATCAGTTCATCGAAAGACCGACCCCTTTCAACACGAAGGGCGGTTCGACGCTGCCGATCTTCGCCGTTACGCCCGCCCATATCGAGACCGGCACGATCGATCCGATCGCTCTCGATTGGGCACGCAGGGCGGGCTACAAGGCCGAAAGTGGGTCGCTGCTGCTGATCCCGACGGCCGAGGGCCATCTTGGCGGCGCGCTCTACGGCCTCGGCACCAATCCGTCCGAGCAGCCCTATATAACAGGCAAGCTCGCCCGCTCTCTGCCGGCCGGTGACTGGCACATCGAGACCGCGCCGCTGACCGCCAATCGCCTCGCCCTCGGCTTCGGCCTCGGCAGCTATCGTTTCGACCGCTACAAATCCGAAAAATCACCGGCGGCGACGCTGATGATCCCGCGTGATGCCGACGGCACCGACATCAAGCGCCAGCTCGCCGGCGTCTTCCTCGCCCGCGATCTCATCAACACGCCGACGAACGACATGGGTCCGGTACAGCTCGAGGCTGCCTTCCGTGGGCTTGCCGCACACTACAAGGCGGAGATGTCGGTCATATCTGGCGACGACCTGCTCAAGGAAAACTTCCCGCTGGTCCATACCGTCGGCCGCGCCAGCGCCGATGCGCCGCGCCTGCTCGAGCTGCGCTGGGGCAAGAAGGGTCATCGCAAGGTGACGCTCGTCGGCAAGGGTGTCTGCTTCGACACCGGCGGTCTCGACATCAAGCCTGCCGCCTCCATGCTGCTGATGAAGAAGGATATGGGCGGCGCGGCGAATGTCATGGGCCTTGCCCTGATGATCATGGACGCCAAGCTGAAGGTCGACCTGCGCGTGATCATTCCGGTCGTTGAAAATGCGATCTCGTCCAATGCCTTCCGGCCCGGTGACATCTACAGGAGCCGCAAGGGCCTGACCGTCCAGATCGACAACACCGACGCGGAAGGCCGCCTGATCCTTGCCGATGCGCTCGCCTATGCCGACGAGGAGGAGCCGGACCTGCTGATCGACATGGCGACGTTGACGGGTGCTGCCCGCGTCGCGCTCGGCCCGGATCTTCCGCCCTTCTTCACCGACGACGCCAATCTGGCGCATGACCTTACCGAAGCGAGCCTCGAAACGGATGATCCGATCTGGCGCCTGCCGCTCTATTCCGGCTACGAAAAGGATATCCGCACCAAGTTCGCCGACCTCACCAATGCACCGGCCGGCGGCATGGCCGGCGCGATCACCGCCGCACTCTTCCTCAAGCGTTTCGTCAGCAAGACGAAGAGCTGGGCGCATTTCGACATTTACGGCTGGGCCCAGTCCGAACGGCCGCATTCACCGGGCGGTGGCGAGGCGCAGGCGATCCGCGCGCTCTTCCACCATATCCGCGAGAGCTTGCGCTAACCGATCGTTAAAATTTTATTCACCTTGCCGGGCGGCAGTTCCTGCCGCCTCTTGCATGTGGGTTGCAACTGCCGGAAAATGGAACGTTAGCGTAACGATCTTCCGGAGGGGCCGTGCCGATCGAACTGACTGCCTCGCAGGCGCTGGGGCTCTGGCATGGCGTGGCGCTCGATCAGGTCCGTCACGATAACCGCGATTTGACGTTGCGCCAGATGGCGATCCTGCTGCATATTTATCTGGTGCCGCCGCCGCACACGGTGCGCGGGCTTGCCGCCACGCTTGATGTCACCAAGCCGGTCATCACCCGCGCCTTGGACACGATGGGCGAGATGGGCCTGGTCGACCGGGTGCGCGACGATGCCGACCGGCGTAACGTGCTGATCAAGCGCACTGTCGACGGCGCGCTCTATCTGGAAAAGCTCGGCGATCTCGTCCGCGATCAGGGCCGCCGGTTGCCGATCTGAAGGGAATGCAAATGACGATGCTCGACCGCCGCCTGCATGCCTACAGGCCGGACCTCGCGGAAGCGGGGCTCGAAGGCAAGGTAGAGGCTTTGCGCTTTACGCAAGGCGCGCCGGCGCGTGTCGCCGTTCCGGTGGTGGCCCTGCGCCCCGAACCGGATCTTGCACGCGGCATCGATACGGAGCTGCTTCTCGGCGAGGACGTCACGGTTTTCGATCGCGCCAACGGCTGGTGCTGGGTGAAGGCCGCCTCGGACGGTTATGTCGGTTATGTCGAGGCAAAAGCGCTCTCAGAGGGCAAGCCGGCGCCGACACATATTGTCACGGTGCAGCGCACCTTCGTCTATCCGGAACCGGAACTGCGCAAGCCCTACCAGGCCATCGTGTCGATGGGAAGCCGCGTCCACATCGTCGGTGAGGCGGAGGCGCGGGGCAATCATTACGTCGTGCTCGAAGATGGAACGGCGATCTTTGCCAAACACGTCCAGCCGATCGGCGCGCTCGACGGCGTCGATTACGTCGGCATCGCCGCCCGTTTCCTGGAGACTCCCTATCTCTGGGGCGGACGTTCCGGCCTCGGTATCGATTGCTCCGGCCTCGTCCAGCTTGCCATGCTGATGACGGGCAGGGATGCGCCGCGTGATACCGACATGCAGGCAACGGGCCTCGGCGAGCCGATCGACCGTTCCGACATCCGCCGAGGCGATCTGGTGTTCTGGAAGGGCCATGTCGCTGTCTTCGAAGATCCGGCAACCATCCTGCACGCCAACGGCCACAGCATGACGGTGGCGCGCGAGAATTTCGAGGCCGCCGTCAAGCGCATCGGCTGGCTCTATGAGCAGCCGACCGGCTATCGCCGTCCGATCAGCTGATCGGCAACTCAGGCCAGGATCTCACCCCGCCTGTCCAGTCCTCGAAGGCTTTCGACAGTCTCAGCACCAGCATGTCTTGGAAACGGGGTCCGACGATCTGCAGACCGATCGGCATGCCCGATTGCGAGAAACCGCAATTGATCGAGGAGGCCGGCTGCTCCGACATGTTCCACGGCACGGTGAAACCGATATGCTCGAAGGGCAGGGCGGGATCGTTGGTCGGCGATGCCCATTCGGCAGGGTAGGAGACGATCGGATTGGTCGGCGAAAGCACGGCGTCGACTTGCGTGAACAGCCGTCCGCAGCTCTTGCGCATCTCGATCGTCTGGTTGAAACCCTTGACTGCATCAACGCCCGAGATATCGGCGCCGCTCTTCGCCCAATCCCTGATATAGGGCAGGATACTGTCGCGCCGCTCTTCGTCGAGCTCTGCGATATCGCCCCAGAAGCGGGATCGCCAGAATGTGTCGAGCCCATCCAGCATCGCGCGTGTCAGCACCGGCTGGACGGCGACGATGGTCGCGCCGGCAGCCTCGAAGCGCCGCGCCGCCGCCTCGATTGCGACCTTGATCTCGTCGTCGACCGCAAGCCCGCAGCCGGCATCGAGCATCAGTCCGATCTTCATGCCAGACACGTCGATGCCGAGATCCATCCAGTCGAAGTCGTTCGGCGGCAGGCTGGTACCGTCGCGCCAGTCGGGCCTCGACAGCGTCGCCATCGAAAAGGCCGCATCCTCGACCGTGCGCGCCATCGGCCCGGCGCAGCGCCCGACATAATAGGGATCGACCGGAATGCGCCCATGGCTCGGCTTGAAGCCGAAGATGCCGGTCCAGCCGGCGGGAAGACGCACCGAGCCGCCGATGTCAGTACCGATATGCAGTGGGCCGTATCCGGCGGCTGCCGCCGCGGCCGCCCCGGCGCTCGAACCGCCGGGATTCTCCGTAATGTTCCAGGGGTTGCGGCTGAGAGGATGAAAGCTCGACAGGCCTGAGGAAAGCATGCCGTAGTCGGGGCATGTGGTCTTGGCGAAGATCACTGCGCCGTCTTCCCGAAGCCGTGCGGCGGCTGGCGCATCGGCATCCGCCGGTTTCAGCTCCATTGCTTTCGTGCCCAATGGCACCGGCTGACCCTTCGTGGCGATCAGTTCCTTCAGCGTCACCGGGATGCCGTCGAGGGTTCCGAGCGTTTCTCCCTTCGCCCAACGCTCCGTCGAAGCTTTGGCCTGCGCACGCGCCGCTTCCGGATCGTAGAGGTAGAGTGCTGAAATCGAAGGCTCCCAGGCTGCGATATGATCTTCGAGGGCGAGCCAGTATTCGAGGGGCGAGAGGCTTTTATCGGCGAAGTGTCGCCTGAGTTCGCGGATGGTGAAGTCGATATCGGTCATGGCATGGTCTTCGTTTCGTCTTGGGAGGACATCAGCGGCTCGCCTCGCGCGGATCGAGAAGATCGCGCAATCCGTCGCCGAGCATGTTGAAGCCGAAGACGGTGAGCGCGATGGCAAGGCCGGGCAGGATCGCCAGCCAGGGTGCCTGCGCCAGATAGGTTTGCGCATCGGCAAGCATCCGGCCCCAGGTCGGCGCCGGCGGCGCCATGCCGAGCCCGAGGAAGCTGAGGCCCGCCTCGGTGAGGATCGCCAGCCCGAGCTGGATCGCGCCATGCACGATGATCTGGCTCATGATATTCGGCAGCACGTGGCGGAGAGAAATGGTCAGGCGCGTATTGCCAATCGCGCGCGCTGCCGTCACATAGTCCCGGCTCCAGGCCTGCAGCGAGGTCGCAAGCGTCACGCGGGCAAAGACCGGGATCATGAACACCGCGATCGCGGTGATTGCGGTAAAACGCCCAGGCCCGAGAAAGGCGCCGAGCACCATGGCGGACAGGATCGGCGGAAGCGCGAAGATGACGTCGCAGATACGCATCAGCAGCGCCTCGAAAGGACCGCGGATCGCCGCCGCCGAGATGCCGGCGATAGAGCCGAGCGTCCCGCCGATCGCAACCGCCGTGATGGCGATCGATAGCGAATTCCAGCACCCCGCCATCAGCATGGAAAGCACGTCGCGGCCGAACTGATCCGTGCCGAACACGCCGAAGGCAAAGGGCGGCTGCAGCTTATGGATGATCTGCATCTTCGCCGGCGGCAGCGGCGTCCAGACGAGCGACAGCAGCGCAACGGCGACCAGCAGGCCGACGATCACCGCGCCCGAAATCAGGTTTATTCGCCGGCTAAGTCTAAAGACGCGGCGGCGGCTGGCGATTGCGGCGGAAACAACGGGAGTCATGCTTCATGCCGCCTTTCTCATCCTGGGATCGATCGCCAGATAGGAGAGGTCGACGATGAAATTCATCACGATGACGAGGCCTGCGAAGAACAGCACGACATCCTGCATGACGATGATATCGCGCTGGGAGAGCGCCTGCAGCGCCAGCCGCCCGAGGCCGGGCAGGTTGAAGACGTTTTCCACCAGCACCGCGCCGGCGACGAGAAAGGTGAATTGCAGCCCGATCATCGTCAGGATCGGGATCATCGCATTCGGCACGATATGCCGCCACAGTACCGCACTGCGCGAAAGCCCCTTGGCTACGGCAGTGCGGGCAAAATCCTCATGCATCGTGTCGAGCACCGCTGAGCGCGCCACGCGCGTCAACACGCCTGCCTGCGGCATGGCCAGCGCGACCGCCGGCATGACAAGCGCCTGCAACGCCGGCAGAAGGCCGGCACTCCAACCCGGAAAACCGCCCGCCGGCATCAGCCCGAGCATCGTCGAAAACAGGATGATCAGCAGCAGCGCCACCCAGAAGGCCGGCACGGCGATGCTGATCTGCGAAAACAGCGTTGCGATGATGTCGAAGATGCCGCCGCGGCGCGAGGCGGCCAGCACGCCGAGGGGCACGGCGATAACAACCGAAAGCACGATCGCCATCAGCGCCAGCGGCAGCGTCACCGCCAGCCGCTCGACGATCAGCCCCGCGACAGGTACGCCATAGGTATAAGAGCTGCCGAGATCGCCTGAGAGAACGCCGGTCAACCAATGCCCGTAACGCAGCAGCAGTGGCTGGTCGAGGCCGAGATCATGGCGCAGCGCTGCAAGCGTTTCCGGCGCCGCCGACGTCCCGAGCATGATCGAGGCGGGATCGCCGGGCAGAAGATCCATGACGGCAAAGATCAGCAGCGAGACGATGACGAGCGTAACGATGAGACCGGCGAAGCGGCGGGCGAGGAGCGGGATCATATCGAGTCGAGCACTGCCGCAATTGAACGCGACACACCCTCTCCTCCCTCACACGGCGCACCCGACACGCCGGCGGCGAGCTTGGCTAGAACGCCAATTCCACTCTCCGTCATCCCAGGCCTTGAGCCTGGGATCCATGCCACGGCTGCTAGTGGATGCGGTGTGGATGCTCGGCTCAAGGCCGAGCATGACGGAGGGCGGGGCGGGCGGAAGGAACCATTCACAGCGCAGGCGCCTGCGTCAGGAATGCCATCCGCCAGCGAAATCAAACAATCGCGGCCGGGGTTGAACTGACTTGATGAGGGAGCGAGATGGCTGCGCACTACATCGACCAAATGCATATCGAATCTCTTCAAGGCACCCGTCATGGAAAGCATCCCGCCAAGGCCATCACCTCATCGCATCCCAACCGGGCCTGCCCCTTCACTCGTCCCAGGAAACGCCGGAAAGCACATTCGAGGGGATCGGTTCGTTCTCCCACAGTCCCTTCAGCTTCTTGTCCCAGACGCCGAGCTTCGGCATGACGAAGAGGTAGAGCGCCGGCACGTCCTCGGCGAGGATCTTCTGGGCTTCGCCATAGATCGCGTTCTGCGCGGCTGGATCGGCCGTCTCCTGGACCTTCTTCATCAACGCGTTGAAAGCAGGGTTCTTGTAGCTGAAATAATAGGGGTCGCGGGCATAGATGTCGATGTCGAGCGGCTCGGCATGGGCGACGATCGTCATGTCGAAGTTACGATCCTTCATGATGTCCTGGACCCATTTCGCCGGAAACTCCGTCGGCTCGATATTCATCGTCACGCCGATTTCGGCAAACATCGCCTGCATCACCTGGGCGCTGCGCGGCGCATAAGCCATCTGCGGCGATTTGATCGTGAAGGTGAAGCCGTTGGGATAGCCGGCTTCTGATAGCAGCGCCTTCGCCTTTTCGACGTCATAAGGCAGCACGCCGGTCGTGTCCTGATAGCCAGGATCGTTCGGCGTGTAGTGGCTGCCGATCGGCGTGCCGAGGCCGGACCACGCGCCGTCGATCACCGTCTTGCGGTCGATCGCCATCATCAGTGCCTGGCGGACGCGTTTGTCGTCGAAGGGCTTCTTGGCATTGTTCATGCCGGCAACCACCTTGAGCTCGGTATTGCCGATCCTGGTGACAAGTCTGGCATCGCCGTCGAAGGAACTCATCAGTTCGGGTGCGGCAAATTCCGGAAAGGCATCGAGGTCGCCGGATTTCAGCGCTGCCGCCTGCGCTTGCGGATCGGCGATGAAACGGAAGGTCACCTTGTCGAGCCTGGCAGCCGCATCCTTGTTCCAGTAATCGGCATTCTTCTCGAGCTCGACCTTGTCGCCCTTCGCCCAGCTGGCGAATTTGAAGGGACCGGTGCCCACAGGCGTCGTCTTGTCGCTGGCAGCGGTCTTCGGTCCGACCATCACCGAGGCCGGCCAGCCGAGCCAGTAGATCAGGCTGCCGGTCGGCGCCGAGAGGTGCAGCACCAGCGTTTCGGCGTCGGGCGTATCGATCGAGGCGATGGAGGCGAAGAAGCGCTTCTGCGGATTGACCGAATCCGCACCACGCGCGCGGTCGAGCGCAAATTTGGCGGCGGCGGAATCGAAGGCCTCGCCGTCATGGAATTTGACGCCGGTCTGCAGCTTGAACGTATAGGTCAGGCCATCGGGAGAAATCTCCCAGCTTTTTGCCAGCTGCGGCTGGATCTTGCCGGCCTGATCGACCGACACCAGCCCCTCGAACACATTCTGCCACGTCACCTGACCGATCGCGACCGGCGCTGCGATCGTCGGATCAAGGCCGGTCGGCTCGACGCTCATGCCGAGATTGAGGGTGGTCTTCGCCGCCTCGGCCGGCGTCATCGCCATCATCATCAGGCCGGTCGAAAGGGCCGCCCCCAGGGAAAGCCGCCGGACGAGACGCGCCGAAGGCGCAAGCGAAACCTTGATCATCATGTTCCCTTGTCTGGCCGCGCGCGATGGCGAAAGCCCTTTTGCCGATAGAGTGACAGCATGCCTGTGCACACACAATGACGATTTTGTGTGCTCAGTGTAGCCGAAAAAGCTACACCGCAAATCCATCCCCAATGCAAGCCTGAAGCTCAGTCTTCCCTATCGGCCCGGCGGTTCGTGCGTTCGCGCATGAACCTCTCGATGAAATCGAGCAGCTTCGTTGCCGCAAACGACAGCTGGCGGTCCGGTGCGACGCAGAGATCGACATGGGTGCGGATGCCGGTCTTGCCGGCGAGCGGAATGGCGCAGAGCTGGCCCGCCTCGATCTCGCGGCGGACGGTGAGCGCCGGCAGCAGCGTGGCCGCGGCACCGCTGAGCACGAGTTCCTTCAGCATTTCGAGCGAACTGGTGACGAAGACGGGATCGAGGCTCAGCCCCTCCTTCTCGAACAGCGCATCGAAGGCCTGGCGGAAGCCGAAGGATTGATCCGGCAGCGCCAGCGGGTAGTCGGCCAGCTCCCTGACCGCGATCTCGGCATGTGCCGCCGCCGGGTGCTGCGGCGCGGTGATGAGATCATAGGCGATTTCGGAGCGCAGCCGCACCTTGGTACCGGACATGACAGGCGCAAACAGCGTCACCGCAATATCGGCCTCGGCGCTGTTGACCGCGTCGATCGCCTGCCGCGCGCTGGTGATCGTCACGGTAAAGCGCAGCTTCGGATATTTCAGGCTGAATTCGGCAAGTGCGGGTGCAAGCAGGTTGGCGACGGTCGCGCCATTGGCGTAGATGCTGACACGGCCGCGCTGCAGGCCCTTGAGGTCCTCGATCAGCTGCTGCACATGGTCGAGTTCGCGCAGCGTCCGCCCGGCGCGGGCGGCAAGCAGCTCGCCGGCGGCCGTCAGCTTGACGCCGCGGGCGCTGCGTTCGACCAGCGGCGCGCCGAAATGATATTCGAGGTTCTCGATCTGCCGGCTGATCGCCGTCGGCGCGACATTGAGGTTCTCAGCCGCCTGGCGCATGGAGTTGGTCCTGACCAACTCGTCGAAATACATCAGCGCCCGGATCTGCATTCACGTCTCTCCGCCATTCGGCACGTTCGATCTGTCGAGGGTCCGACCCTAATGCATGTCGCCCAAAAGTGCGCAGCGGTTTTGGGATAACGACATGCATAAAAACAAAATCTGAATCATCGGCCGTTCGGGTAGCGGTCGCACCATGCCCTTTGCGCGCCCTCGACCGGAAGGGCGGTCGCTGCATGGACACCGCGGGCGATTGCCCGGGCCATGACGATGGCGGCAAGGTGGCAAAGCTCCATCAGGCTCGCCATGTCGTCTCTGCGATGCCTGGCCGTCGAAGCGGCAAAGACGGTGTCGCCGTCGAGCGGCAGATGCGCCGGCAGCAGCGCCCGGGCAAATCCGTCATGGCCGGCGAGTGAGAGCCGATGTGCTTCGGCCTTGGTCAGCTGCGCGTCGGTCACGACAGCGCCGATCGTCGTCGCAGGCGTGCTCATGCCCTTGAGCCGCATCCTGTGGTCGATCACCGCAGGCATGCCGAGCCCGCCGAATTCCCCGTCTTTCTCGAAGGGTGCCGCCCAGAAATGCGGTCCGTCGCCGATCGTTGCGGAGCCCAGCGCATTGACCGCGACAACAGCCGCGATGCGATGCCCGGCGCTGCTGACGGCGCTGGCCGAGCCGAGCCCGCCCTTGAAGGTCGCCGTCGTCGCCCCCGTTCCGGCGCCCGTGGTGCCGAGTGCGAATGCACCCTTGGCGGCCGCCTTCAACGCCGCGTAACCCATGTCGCGATAGGGCGAATGAAGCCCCCAATCCTTGTCGCCGCCGTTCAGCAGGTCCATCAGGATCGCCTGCGGCACGATCGGAATGCGCACTGACCCGACTGCAAAGCCGCGGCCGAGTTCGCGCAATCCCGCCTGCACGCCGCCAGCGGCATCCAGCCCGAAGGCCGAGCCGCCTGATAGCACGAAGGCATCGACGGCGTTGACGGTCATCGACGGATCGAGCAGGGCCGTGTCCCGCCCGCCAGGCGCGCCGCCGAGCACGGTGCCGGATGCGACGGCCGGTTCGTCGAAGACGATCGCCGTGACACCGGAACCGAGCACCAGGTCGGTCGCATGGCCGACGGAAACGCCCTCGATATCGGTGATGAGATTGAGAAGGTCGGGCACGGGCGGATCCTTATGCGGAAAGGCGGCCGGTAGGACTGTACTGCATAATTCCTTAAATCGGAATCGATTTAAGGATAAAATTATGCAGCAATTCAAAGTGTTACAGCGTCCTTTGCGCGTCTGATAAAGACGCGCGGCGCTGTAATGCCCTTAAAAAACAAGACCGGCCCCGTTTGGCAGGACCGGTCGGACATCGGGAAAAGCCTGGAGAGGCGATTGCAGCCTCATGCCGTCAGGCATGAAGCGGCTTCGGATGACGGCGGGTCATCAGGTCGTGGATTGCCAGCCGCACTTCGTCAGGCGAGCTGAAATGCTGCTCGTCGAGGTCGTGCACATGGAACTTCACGGCGATGAACTTCAGCCTGTTTTCATCAGGAATGACGATCCCGACGGGAACGCCTGCATATTCGATAACTTGCTTCTTCATAGATAGAACTCCTGCCGCGCGACATGCGCAGCCATGGCGAATTGACTTGTCTGGTACCGTTGAAAGGAGGACGAACGTCACATTCGACAGTTCGGGCGGGAGAGGGCGCCCGGACGGTCATTGCCAAGCACGGATCGCCCAAGGAAATCGGCGAGAATATCGATGTCTGTCATGTCTCGTTCCCTGTGTTGGCGTTGCGCTTGCGGGGTCCCGGAAAGACCGGGGCCGGTGATGGCGGTCTTCTATAATCTACAATCTTAGTAGAGAATAGCTGATAGCCTGTCAGAAACATATTCCGAAACGTGTCAAAATATCGACGATCCGAAAAAATTCATTCCGTCTCAGCCCGAACTTACAGAAAGAAACATATCAGCTCTTCGTAAAATTCGCGTGACAGAATCACAGTCGATCGATCACCGCAGCAGACATAGGAAGCCTGCCTGATTCAGGCAATGGGCCATTTCATTAAAAATCGAACCGCCTCGAAATGACCGATTTGGTTAATGCCTGATGGACTGCGCTACCAGCCTTCGGCAAGCACCTTTTCCAGCATGTTCGCGAAGAAATCCGCGCTTTCGATGCTGAGGCAGAGCGGCGGTTTGATCTTCAGCACATTCTGGTGATCGCCGGTCGGCTGCATGATGACACCGAGTTCGAGAAGCCGGTCGCAGATCGCCGCCGTCTCTTCCGTCGCTGGCGTGAGCGTCGTTCTGTCGCGGATGAATTCGAGGCCGAGATAGAGGCCGATGCCATGCACGGCGCCGACAATCGGATGGCTGTCGATCAGCGCAGCAAGCCGCGCCTTCAGATGATCTCCGACCGTTCGGGCATTTTCCTGCAACCCCTCCTCGGCCATGATATCGAGCACGGTCATGCCGGCAACGCAGCTGACCGGGCTGCCGCCGGTGGAGGAAAAGAAGGTGCCCTCCTTCTCCAGCGATTCGGCAATGTCCCGCGTGGTGATGACGGCGCCGAGCGGATGGCCGTTGCCCATGCCCTTGGCGATGGTGATGATGTCAGGCACGACGCCCTGCTGCTCGAAGCCCCAGAAATAATGCCCGAGCCGGCCATAGCCGACCTGCACTTCGTCGGCGATGCAGAGGCCGCCGCGGGCGCGCACCTGCGCATAAAGCTCTTTGAGATAACCCTCCGGCAACGGAATGCCGCCGGCATTGCCGTAGACCGATTCGGCGATGAAGCCGGCAAGACCTTCGCCCGCTGCGTCGATCGCTTCCAGCACCGGCGTCGCCATGCCGAGGTAATCCGCTGCCGTATCGGGACCACGGAAGTCGCCGCGATAGGTATTCGGCGAAACGATGGCATGCACCCAGTCCGGCCGGGTCGTCAGCGCCTGCGGATTGTCGGCGATCGAGGTGGAGACGGCGTCGCTCGCGGCCGACCAGCCATGATAGGCTTCGAGCAGGCAGAGCATGTTGCGCGCACCGCTATGCGCTTTTGCGAGCCGAAGTGCGAGATCGTTCGCCTCCGAGCCGCTGTTGACGAGGAAGACCGCGTCGAGCCCCTCCGGCGCAAGTGCGGCGAGGCGTTCGGAAAATTCCGCGACATCGGCATAGTGGAAGCGCGAATTGGTGTTGAGCCTCAGCCATTGCGCGCTGATCGCCTTTGCCAGTCTGGGGTGGCCGTGGCCGAGGATGGTGACGTTGTTGACCATGTCGAGATAGGCGCGGCCCTCGACATCGAACATGAATTCCTTCCAGCCGCGTTCGATCTGCGGCGGCGCCGCGTAGTAGTTCTTTTGCGGTTTCGCGAGATGCGCCTGCCGTCTGGAAAGCAGTTCGGTCGTCTCCAGCCGTGCAGCATCTGCTCCCTGGCTGAGAAGGCTCGAAGGCGACGGGCAGAGCGTTGACCAGGCGGCCGCCTGGCGCGGTGTGGCAAAGAGCGGCGGTTCGAGACCCGCAACGCTGCAAAGCTGGACACGCAAGCCGCCGAGCGACGAAGCCTCCCCGAAAACGACGCCGAGCGAATCGCCGGCGGCAACCTCGGCTCCGTCCTCGACCGAGAGGTCGAGCCCGTCGAGATGCAGGGTCATGCGGTCGCCGGAAAGCGTCAGATGCTGGTCTTTCCAGCCGATGCGGCCGGCAAAGGGTGCTGCAATCGCGCTGCCTGCGGCAAGGCATATGTCGATATGCAGGGCGCAGGTCGCAGACGCCTTCGCCGCCCTCAGGCCCGCGCGGGAAAGCCGGTATTCGCCGTAGCGCGTCGCTGCCGCGCCGTTATCGGTTGCAGCGCGGGCAAGCAGCCGCCAGTCCACATCGGCATTCAGCCAGTTGCCGGCGGAAAAATGCGGGCTCTCGACCCCGAGATCGACATAGGCTATCCCGGTGGCATCGATGTCGGGTAACAACTGCAACCATCCGGATGATTGCCAGGCGGCAACATCCACGCCCGCCGCCTTGAGGATTGCGGCCTCCATGAGCTCGAACGGAACCGACATCGCCGTATCGAAGATCGCCCGTTCGTCGTCGAGATTGCCGCGGACATAGTCATTGTCGGGATCGATTGAAATCTGCTGTTCGCTGCTTGCGACGAGAATGACGGCGCGTGCGACGACCAGCGGCCAGAGCGCCTTCAACTCATCGTCTGTCAGCGGATAGATCGCCTGATAGGCCGTGACGGCAGGCAGGATGTGGAAGGGATCGCCATCCGCCTGATGCAGCAGCGAGGCGCAGGTGACGGCGAGGTCACCGACCAGCCATCCACGGATGATGTCGCCGAAATCGATCACCCCGTCGGGGATCGTGCGGCCGTGAGCGTCGCGATGACCGACGACGTTGTCGCCGGTGACGTCGTGATGCACCGCCTGCAGCCGAAGCGACGGCGCCAGGGGCTGGAGGCGGCGAACGGCCATCACCATGGTCTTGGCGATCCGGTCGCGCGCAGCACTGTCGGTAATGGCGGAAAGCAGCTGCACGGCAACCGGACCGGCGCGTCTCAGATCCCATTGCAGGCTGCGGTCGAGGCCGGGATGGTTGAAATCGGCAAGCGCCTGCGCCAGCCGCGCGCAGAGCGCGCCCAGCGCCGCAACGGAAGCCGGCGCCACATATGAAAGGTCCGTCAGCCCCTGGCCTTCCAGATATTCCAGCAGCCGAACCTGGTATCCCTGCCCGCGCACCGTAAGGACGACGATCTCCCGCCCGTCATTCGTGGAGATCACATTCGGAACGCGTGGCGCATCCTCCTTGCTTTTCAGGTGATGGATCGCCGCATTCTGCGCTTCGAGCTCGCGGGTCTCATAGGCGGCATGGCAGATCTTCAGGACATAGCGGCCGTCATCGGTATCGACCCGGTAGTTTCGATCCTGCTGGCTGCCGAGTTCGGCAAGCGTGCCGGATAGGCCGTAATGGGCAAGGAGGATCTCTTCCGCATCAGCGACGGTGACGTCCGGGCGCGGCAGTGCCATGCGATCAACAAGCACCTCGTCGGTCATGACACCCTCCCGCAGCATGATTCGATTACCTATTGAATGAGATAATCAAGTACTTGCGGCCGGCAGGCAACGGGAGATTGTCATAGGACTGCAAAAGAGATGCAGGACTTGGCCGTGCTCAACCCATGCGTTCGGAAGCGTAGCTGCCCGGGCTTGCCGGGAAAACCACGGTGCGGTTGCCGTTGATAAAGGTGCGGTGGTGAATATGGGCATGGATGGCGCGCGCCAGCACCTGGCTTTCGACATCGCGGCCGATCGAGACATAGTCGTCGGGCGATTGCGCATGGGTAATGCGCGCCGTGTCCTGCTCGATGATCGGGCCTTCGTCGAGATCCGTCGTTACATAATGCGCCGTCGCGCCGATCAGCTTCACGCCGCGCTGATAGGCCTGCTTGTAGGGGTTGGCGCCCTTGAAGCTCGGCAGGAAGGAATGGTGGATGTTGATGATCCGGCCGGACATCTTCTGGCACATCGCATCCGAAAGCACCTGCATGTAGCGGGCGAGCACGATCAGCTCGGTGCCCGTCTGCTCGACGATATCCATGATCTGGCCTTCAGCCTGCAGCTTGTTCTCCTTCGTCACTTTGATGTGGTGGAAGGGGATGTCGTGATTGACCACGACCTTCTGATAGTCGAAATGGTTGGAGACGACGCCGACGATGTCGATCGGTAGCGACCCGATCTTCCAGCGGTAGAGCAGGTCGTTCAGACAATGGCCGAAGCGCGACACCATCAGCAGCACTTTCACGCGGCTGTTGTCGTCATGGATCTCGGCATCCATGCCGAACCGCGCGTAGATCGGTTTAAAGCCTTCCTTGAGTTCGGCAAGCGGCACACCTTCTTCGGAGATGAAGCTGACGCGCATGAAGAACCGGCCGGTGTCGAGATCGTCGAACTGCGAGCTGTCGACGATGTTGCAGCCCTTGTCGGCCAGATAGCTCGAAATCGCCGCAACGATGCCGCGCGTCGATTTGCAGGATACCGTCAATACATAGCTTGTCATGTCTCTCCCTCTTCCCTCTCCAAGGCCGCCGCCGTGCTTAGATCAAAGCCTGGCCCGCGAACAGATAGGCCCGCTTTCATTCATGCGACAAACCGCAGCGCGAACCATCACGCTTCTGCGAGTTTTTCGTTGCTGGGTGTCAGCTTAGGAGAAGCCGCGCGAAAGACCGTTCCGCTTGCGCCGCGGGAATGCGTATCCTCGCCTTCGACGACGGGAATCAGGCGGGAGGCCGGCTCACGACTGCGACCCGGCGGCGCGGCGTGGTGATCTCATGGATGATCGCGCCGCCGATCGACGAGAGCACCAGCGAGAGGATCACGAAGAGCACCGGCTGCTGCAGGATGCCGATCGGCAGGCGATCGGCGGCGACCCTGAGGAAGGCGAGCGTGAAGGCGTGCGTGATATAGATGCTATAGGAGCAGTCGCCGAGATAGTTCAGCCATCCGATGACCGGCAGCCTGGAAAAGTCGATGGAGACGGCGCCGTAGATGATGAAGATCGCCGGGATCCCCCAGGCGTAGAAGCGGCTTTCCGGCTGCATCAGCGCCTCGTTGATGAAGAGAAAGGCAAAGCCGATGGCAAATGCCGCCCAGGCCCAGCGGTTCGGCAGAAGGATCTTCTGTCCATAGAGCCAGCCGAGCACGACGCCGGCGAGGAACTCCAGCATGATCGGCTCACCGTAGAACCGGGTGACCGTCGTTTCCGGCAGCAGCCGGCAGGCGATCAGGATGACGGCAAAGACGGCAAACATCGCCGGGATGCGGCGAACTTCCTGCAGCGGCAGGAGGAGCGCGAAGACGAAATAGAAGAACATTTCGTAATTCAGCGTCCAGCCCGGGACGACCACCGGAGTGATCGTGCCGGGATCGGCGGGGTTGGTCCATGGCAGGAAGAACAGCGAGGCGATGAGATGCGGAAGGTCGAACACCGTCGATTTCAGCAATGACGGAGCCACGAGCGCCACGGCCGCCGAAAACAGAGTCGCCAGCCAGTAGAGCGGCACGATCCTCCTGATGCGCCGGCGGGCGAAATCGACCGGGCTCATCGCGCGTCCGCTCGTCGTCAGCCACATCACAAAGCCGCTCAGGACGAAGAAGATATCGACGCCGGTTTCGCCATAGATAAAAGCTGTGGCGTCAACCGCCGGATTGACCTTGGCAAGCTGCAATATCGCATGGAAATAGACGACCATCAGCGCCGCTATAGCGCGCAGATATTGAAGCTGGACAAGCATCGAGCGTCTGCTCCCTAGAGCATGATGCCGAAAAGTGTGGGCGGTTTTCGGACGACATCATGCTCTTTTCCTTGATTTGGAACAGGATTCAGATTTTAGGCCGATCCGGCCTAAAATCATCCTGTTCCAGGGCTCGCGCGGCGAGGCGCCGCTGCGATCAACTCACTCCATCTGCCGGACGATCCTGCCGGATGCGCGGGCTGTCGTGGAAACGCATATATCCGACGACGAACCACAGGAGACCGGCAATCTTCATCGAGAAGACCGCAGTACCCCCGATCATCATATTCAGAAAAATGAAAAGAGAAAGTGAATGGGCGCAGCGCCGCTGCGCCGCCGTGCGCCCGGCGGGAAACAGGCAGACGAACAGCCATAGGGCGATGACGCCGAAGATCGTCGCCGCGTAGATCAGGTAGACATAGCCGCTGTCGGCGAATTCGGCGACCCTATCGACCGAAAGCCCGAGGATGGCGAGCGGATCGAGCTCCATGATCTTCTTCATCGTCAGGTTGATGCGGCCGGTGAAGTTGTCGCCCGTCGCATTGGGTTTCAGGACATAGACGAGGAAGCCGGCGGCGACGATCAGCGGCATCAGCGCCAGATTGAAATTCTTCGGGATCTTCGGAAAGACGAAATAGCCGCCGATGCAGGCGAAGCAGAAGATCAGCATCGTGCGCGTGTCGTTCGTTACCAGGATCAGCACGGCCGTGCCGATCATGAGCAAGCGGTCCCAGCGGCCAAGCCTTTCCCACATGGAAATCAGGTAGATCGCGATCACGCCGCAGAAATTGGCAAGCGACACCTGTTCGAGGAAGATCGAGGAAGAACGATGGTCGATGATGCCGAAGGAGAAACGCTCGGGAAAGCCGAGCGCGTTCTGGAACAGGCCTGTCGTGTTGTAGCTCAGCGGCAGCAGCCCGCGCGTATTGGCGAAATAATCGGATGGGTGGACGATGCTGACATAGAACGGCACGCTGACGATCTCGAAGATCAGGAAGATCATGACGGCAAGGCTTGCCCAGCGAAAGGCGAGCTTCATCGTCTTCTCGTTGCTCCAGCCG
>Ga0307515_10005231_pt1 | contig 26384 bp, 11 predicted proteins | sample 17_EM_MG_FD_194513 | JGI IMG/M metagenome (GOLD analysis project Ga0307515, IMG submission 194513) | Populus trichocarpa ectomycorrhiza microbial communities from riparian zone in the Pacific Northwest, United States - 17_EM | ecosystem: Host-associated > Plants > Roots > Unclassified | place... | reverse complement strand
GATTTAACTATTGATTTTATAATATCATAATGATTTCAAATTTTCAATTGTTATCTTTTACTTTTATATTTACTCACTAACGTATAAGCTCGTAAGCACTAGGAAGCGCTTGAATTCATTGATTTTTTCTTTAATCAATAGTTTATGAATAAAAAAAATATAATCTTGTTTAAACCTTTTCTAACAAATAAAATATTATGGGATAAAAATTTAAAAATTTCTATTTTGGAGTGACAAATTACACTCTAAAATCTAATTCACTATATGTTTATATATACCTAAATATCATAGTTTTTTAAAATAAATTTACAACATTATGATTTCACTTAAAAAAATCTTATAACTTGTCTAAGATATGATCTAATAAGAAACAAGATTTCAAGATAATTTTTTTTGTACTTTAAGTTATTTGATTCATTCGTTTTAATTCATACAAAAAACTACAATTACTTATTGATCCATTTAAAAAAATAAATTATCTGACTAGCGGTGAATCGTAGGTCAAATAACTAGTAATACACTAAAAAAATATGTTATTTTACTAGGTATTGCTGTTCATTTACATGATTTCATTATGAATGGCACATTTCAAGTAACAATGCTTTTTTTTTTCTTTGTTCATTAATTGAATTTCTTTCTTCTATTTTTATTATGTGCTGTTTGTGATATTTTACTTGTTGATATATATTTTTCTCTTTACATATTCTTGACAACTCAAAGTGTTTGATAAAATCTTAGAATTAAAATAAAGGTCATTTTGATGAAATATGATTTAAATTTGTTGTGCAAAGAACAATTCAAACAAGAAGGACAAAAAAAAAAGAAAAAAAAAAGGAGAGGTTGTTCACTCATGTTCATCCAAAGATTCTCCATTTTCTTATTTTTGTTTCATTTAAGTTTAGTATAATATGTTTTGGTCATAAACTCCATTTTATTTATATATGTTTTAGTTTCTAAGTTTAAAAGAGGAATGACCAAGTTGTTAGAAAATGAAGGAGATAAAGAAAATATAATCTGTTAGCTACATTCTAACAAAAAAAAAAAATCAATTTTGATGTCAATACGTTCCATTTTATGAGAGATGTTTTCATTGATATGTTTTAAAACTCTCATCTTGTTAGAAAAAATAAATTGAGGCTCGAGAATTTTTTTTACTCGGTTTAATTTTGAATTTTTCATTGATTAAAGGTTGTATTAAGGTTAAAAATGGGTTTATCAAGGCTTTTTAGGGTAATTCTTAGATGTTTTCAAGTAAAAAATAATTAAAAAATAGATTTTAAAGGTCTAAGAACCTATCATATGTTTTGTTTTTTTTTTTAAATAGTACAGACACTTATTAAACAAAAAAAAAAAAATTCAAGCAAGCTTGAACTTGTAAGCCCAGACACTAATAACTTTCTTTATATTAGGCCAGTGTGATAGCCCATCTAAGCATGATACTTGGTTTTTTTTATGCAACTCTGTGGTTTTTTTTTTAATTTTAATTAAAATTCATTATAAATAAAATAATTAAAATATTATTCCAATTACATATCATTCAATTTTACCTTTATATTCAAATAAGATTATAGCATTTATTTTGATAATACTAGCAACCATTTCATTAATTATTATATATAAACCTAATATGCAGAAAACATTTTAATTTTTTTTCATCATAAAACTTATTAAATTTAATAAAGATAATCACCTAACTCTTGTATTTCTCTTGTTTTTTTTTTTTTAAAAAAATACTATTATTATTTAAGCATTGTTTCACAATAAAAAAGTTTGATATGGTCCACGACGTATCGTAGGTTACAGATCTAGTTTTAGATAAGCCTGCTGATTTATGACAAAAATGGAAATGGTTGGCGCATGAATCGTAGGATTCACTTGGTTTAGGAAGCCGTATAGATGAGCTCTGGTAGGCCTTGTTCTCATCCACTCCTTCGATTTTGACAGATCCTTATTGTTTATACTTTCTCAAAACACCCGTCTGTGTTGCTTGTGGCCCTCAACTAAATTTGATATCCATCAAATTAACATAATAAGTGTTTTTTTTTCTTGATCTACAGATATTCACAAGGTCCCAGCAGCCCAGCTTAAGATGGCAACATTGCTTTCACCTGTTTTTAAAAATATTTTATGCATGAGCCACCATTGATCTGGTCTTGTAACACCAGTTGCGGAATTGTAAAACCAGGGTCTAACCAAGGATGGCTCTTAATGAAAGCAAAACAAGAAGTATTTATTGCGATAGCTCAATCCCACATGGAGTTCAAACCCAAAGCAAATACTTCAAGCTCTCTCTTGTTCTTCTGCGCTATTCTTAGTCATGTGTCCATTGTTATCTCCTGCATCTCCTGCTGGAAAATGGTTAGGATTTGTTACTGCAATATGGGTGCAGGCAAGCTGCGGTAACAACTACACCTTTTCCAACTACTCAGATGCTTTAAAATCAATCATGGCTCTTACTCAGCTGGAGCTCAATACTCTATCTGTTGCTAAAGACGTTGGAAAGGCCTTTGGTCTATTGTCTGGCATTGCTTCAGATCGTTGGTCAACTTCTGTAATACTCCTTATTGGATCATTTGAAGGGCTCATAGGATATGGAGTTCAATGGCTTGTTGTTAGCCAGCGTATCCATCCTCTTCCTTACTGGCAGGTATTCAAAGCATTTACCATATCCCATGTAAAGATTTTATTAATATTTTTTTGATTAGTTTCATGTAAAAAACATTTATAATTCTTGATTGAGTATTAAAAAATTCTGAAAATTTGTATGGAGCCTTCTAATATGATACTTTACCTTGGGTTAAAATTTCAGAATTTTTAGAGAAATTCAGAAATATTTTAATAAAAAATCACAATTTGACCAGTTTTACGTTATCGGACGTAATTTTTAATTTAACCATCAGATTGAGCTGAAATTTTACGAGGGATCTTAAAATATATTGAATAAAATCTGGTTAAAATTTTAGAATGAATGGAGCTTGGTAGTGCTAGAAAAAAAAACCGTCAAATAAAAGTAAAAGGATTCATTAATGGTAAAATGGTTATTTGCCATTAAAAAATAAAAAAAATAATTTTATATGTTATCGATTGGGCAGAAGCAGAATAGGAAAATAAAGAAAAGAAAAGGCAAGAGAGAAAGAGAGAAAAGTAAGGGAAAAACATAAAAAAAAAATCCAAGGAAAAAAAAAAAGAAAACTGAGATAATAATCTTGTAAACTTACAAAGTCTAACTTATAAAACACTAATCTAAGGAAGTATCAAGTGAAGGAAGAAAGAATTGAGAGAGGAAAAAAATTTAATTACTTTGTTTTTCAGTTGACATAAGATTGTGATTTTATCCCGGTTGAGGGGTTGTTACAATATCGATTCAGATTCGATTATAGATGGATTATAATCCACAAAACATCGAAAAATATAACTTCAATAGTGAGTTTATTTTTACTTTCATTTCAATTTTATGTATTTTCAAATTTATTTTTTAATATTTTGAGTAATGTATTTGAATTAAAACTTTACTATTAATTTCAAAAATTCATGTATATGAGTTAATAATTGATATTTATAAAAGCAGATAGGAAAAATTATTGCCTCCGCCGTTGTAGTGTCACAGGGTCATCAATCCTTTCGAGCAAGTGCGCTTCATAACCAAATTAACTAATGTTTGTTTTCTGCTACAGATGTGTATATTTTTGTGCTTGGGAGGCAACAGCACAACATGGATGAACACGGCAGTTCTTGTAACTTGCATGCGGAACTTTCCAAAAAATCGCGGCCCCGTCTCCGGAATCCTGAAGGGTTATGTAGGACTCAGCACAGCAATATTTACTGATATTTGCACAGCTCTTTTCTCCTCCAATCCTTCTGCATTTCTCCTAATTCTTGCTATTGTTCCTGCTATCATTTGCCTTGCTGCTATTCTTTTCCTCCGCGAAACCGCATCTGCTGCTGGTCCTATAGAGGAAAAGGAAGAAGCCAGATTTTTCAACATCTTTAATGCCATTGCCATTATAGCAGCTGCCTATCTCTTGGCATTTGACATCACTGGAAATCATGGTCATGTTGTCTCCCTTGTATTTGTTGCAGGACTAATATTCCTTCTAGCAAGTCCATTATTTGTTCCTTTATATTCGGTTCTGTTGAAGCTTAAGTCCAATTCGGATACTGAGCAGCAGATTAAGGAACCATTACTTGTTGGCCCAGAAGATTCACCAGCAAAGGCACAGAAGCCAGAGCCAGCAACAACAGTCAGTGTTGAAGTGGAGAATGCTGGAATCAAGCAACGACCAATGATTGGGGAGGATCACACAATCATCGAAATGATACGGACATATGATTTCTGGGTTTTGTTCATATCATTCCTCTGTGGTGTGGGTACTGGAATGTGTGTAATGAACAACTTGGGGCAGATGGGCCTGGCTCTTGGATACATTGATGTATCCATTTTTGTTTCTCTCACCAGCATTTGGGGATTTTTCGGACGTATTATTTCCGGTCTGGTATCAGAACAGCTCCTCTGGTATGTTTTTGTCACTCTCTATTTCAGTTTCTGCACTCCTCACATTTCGAACTTCACAGTTCAGCTTTTGATATTTCACATATCCATCATGTTATTTGCACTTTGCAGGAAATTTGGGACACCAAGACCTCTATGGAATGCAGCTTCTCAAGTCCTAATGACACTAGGATTTGTCATCATGGCATTGGCCTTGCCCGGATCTCTATATATTGGTTCAATCTTGGTTGGAATATGCTATGGAGTTCGTCTGACCATTACTGTCGCAGTAGCCTCAGAACTATTTGGTCTCAAATATTATGGCTTGTTATACAACATTCTCATTCTTAATCTTCCACTGGGTTCCTTCCTCTTCTCTGGCCTGCTTGCTGGTTATCTTTACGATGCTCAAGCCGCTAGAAGCCCTGCTGGTGGTGGCAATACCTGTGTTGGTCCCCATTGCTATTTCCTTGTCTTCCTGATAATGGCTCTTGCCTGTGTTATTGGGTTTGGGTTAGATGTGCTCCTAGCAATTAGAACAAAGAAGGTATACTCCAAGATTTACACAGACAGGAAATTTAGTCCAGCTTCAACAGTTGCTTAGGGATTGTTTATCAATCAAAGATTTATTGTTTAGTAACTTCAATTTTTAGATGTCCAGCTGGTAAAGTTTGTTGCTTGTTGCTGTAGTTCTCATATCACGTTTCTTGGATTAAAACATTTGATTTTTGTATCAAGTGGTATTTGGTTTTTTAATCCAATCATGTTTTTTAATAATTATTTTTATTTTAAATTATTTTTTTTATAATTTTGGATGGTTTTAATGTAATAATATCAAAAATAATTTTTTTTATTATATGTTTGATAAATTTTCATTCCTACAAACAAAATATCCATTGCTTGCCCCTAAATTCAATTGTTGCTAAGGGTAAAGTATATTTTGGTTCTGCAATTTTAACAGTATACTCCTTCAGTTCCTATGGTTTCAAAATTTTCAATTTCAAACCTAACATTTTAAAAAGGCTTTGACTTGAGAATACAGGTGAAAATGAGGCTTTCATATTTTCACTAGAACCTTAATTAAGGATTTTGTATTTCAAGATTTGGATTTTGCATCCATGATAGCAGCACTGTGGTTTATGTAAATATAGATTCCAAAAAAAAAAGAGAAAATAAATTCTATTCTTGCAAGCATTTACACTGAATAAGGCATGAACATGCATATTGGGTTATACTCAAAATCTTGATTAGAAAATTTTAAATAGTTTTGAATTTGATACACGAAAGTTAGGGAGATGATCTTTTTAATCTATAAAACAAAAATGTTATGAGTACTAAAAATAAAAACAAAATAAGGTTGAAGGATCAGAAATGTGAGTATCCTGAAATATAACAAAGGAGCCAACTTGGTTAAAAACAAGAATGAAATGGAAGCCAGAGCAAATACAAAACCATCATCTCTCACTCTCAGATGGGCAATCTTACGCCAAGCCCTTCCTTCTTCGCAAATCCCATGAAAATCCTGGTGCTTCCTTAATCTCTCCCTACACGTCAATTATGACATGTTTTTGTAACTTGATTAGTTTTTGTAGCTTGTATGTTAGTTTGGGACAATGTCGAAAACCAATTATTTTGCAGATAATCAATCACCCAGTGCTATCAAGCGAATTTCTAGAAAACCCATCTAGGATTTAACTTGATACCAGGCCAAGCAGTTGAAGACCATGTCAATGAAGAATCAAACTTTATAGATGTTTGCATTTGTGGAGTTCATCATTTATTCAGCTTCTTCAAGAATGTTGATTTTAAGATAAGTTTATCATTTATACAGATTCTGGAAGACACTTTTGATAGAACATGGTTATGTGGTTACATTTGATTTCATAATGGCAGTTGATATGCACCACAATTGCTAGTTGTTTAACACGGTTTTGGATTGGTGGGAAGACTGAAACTTGAATGCTTGTGGGAGAAAATTTAAATGGCATGAGCATCTTCTTTGTTATCTTTGTTACTTTCACTATAAAGGTGTTGTTATCCAGGTCAGTGGCCATCTGAAGATGTCCTTTCATATTTTTGCTTGTCACATGCAGACATGTTCAGATTTCATGATAAGTTAGGTTAACTTGGTAAGATATGATGTGGGAAGTTTAGATGGTTGAATCTTTTCTAAACCTAAGGCAGTGGCGTGCTATTGTCTGATTGGGGTTATTCATTGAATAAGAGTCATAAGAAGATTTCATGTCTGTACCACATTGAAAAATTAACATGTCAATTGGAAGCATGTACATAGATTGTGGAATTGAAGTCTGTTTGCATTATCTTCTGAGAATTTCAAGTTGCCCATGATTCAATATATACTTGTTTAGATTTCAGTTAATGTTAAGCTCTAAGTTTCTCAAATTGTTAGTGATGAGCCTAGAATTGGTTTCAAGGCCTGCTCTAGTAATCAGAATATGAATCAGGTTGGACGGTCTTCATCCTGGGCTAGCCCTTGCTTGCATCTTCTTTAAGATTTGAAGTTATTGTAAACATTTACTTTCTGTCATTGAGATTCAAGATGTCTTACATTGTTTTGTATTTTCTCATTTATAAAAAGAAAGGTTATTTTGAAGATAACAATAGTGCTTTTGAATAAAGTTTAAATATGTTTGTTTTTGGTGTGTCAATTAGAGATATAAGGATGCATAAGTCATCACATAGCCATATCAGAGGCTTAGCTCTTTGGTTGTTGCCGGTCATTAGCTTTGCAATGGGAACATCAGTTTAGAACTAAATTTTTGTTGGGTTGCTGGGTTATGATTCAAAACTTTTATATTCACTTTGAGTATGAGCGTGGCATTGCTCCACTTTCTCTTTCTCTTTTATGTTCTTTGACATCCAGACATTCAGCATAGCATAGATGCCAGCTCCACAGCATTTGGCAATACAGAATTGAAGAGTATGACATTGCATTGGGATGAGGAAGTAACTTATAATATCTCCAACACTTTTGATGTCATAGTTGCCTGTGACTTGTTAGTTATGTTTCTGTTAACTTTCTGTTTCAATTATTTATGCTGCATGTCTTACCTTCCCATTTTTTTAAGTCAAGAATCACTAAATTTGGATCAGTAAATCTTATACTCAATGGCCACCAAATTTTTTGCAACTGTAATGTATTCTTGGATACATTTCTACCTTGACAAAACTAGAGTGGCAGTCATAATTTATCCAAATTATTTATCCAAATTGTGTCAATACCTCAATTCACATCCTGTTATCCACCTGACCAGTGTTTTTTTTCCCAACAACAAAGTTTAAATCAAATGCTTGATGCAATCTGATGAGGAATTCTTGTGTCATTGACAATTTATTATCAGTCCGAGGCTGTCTAGATTCATAAGTTTTCTTCACCAGTTGGCAAAAGGTGCCTGCAACCATTTCTAAATGCACTTATACTAATATATGGCTAGCACACACTGATGTGTTTTCTCCTTTTCCTGCTAAACTCGTCTCGTCTTCTTCTATACTCAGTAAATGGATGTGCCATTTGACAGCACCTTTTTTTGAAGAGTTCCACAATGCCCTTGCTTGTACCGTCAAACTCTTGTTAAGAAATTCTGGGCCTTTGGAAGCAATATTCTTTAGCCCTAAAAGAGGAGATACGTTGGACAAACTCCTAAAGAAAGTTGAAGAAAATGGGCTGAATTTCTCTATTATAGAGAACTGTGACTCTGAAGTTTGGAAGTGTCATCAAGGTTTTATGGCCGGTGATCACGACTCCTGGCCCAGCTATGAAAAGCATCATTGCTACCCATTATTTGTTAGAATACATTATAAACTCTCGCGGCCTTTTATTTTTCGTTCGTATCCAGTATTTTTAGGTAAAGGGTACTCCATTTATCTGTGTCATGCAGCAAAATATGTAGAGGACTTTTTTAACTTGCTGGATGCAGTATATTAGCCTACTATAGTGGTGGGTCCGAAGTCCCCTATATTGTGCAATCCTAGGAACTAAATTGTGTAGGTCTGATTGGTTGATGATTCGCCAACTGGAAAGGAAAGCCTGGAGATGCCGTTTTTAATTATTATTATTATTATCTTGGCTTAACATAAAGATGCTGTTTTTGATTGGTTTTAGTTGCTTCTTATGATTTCCTTTTTGAACTTACTTCTGCTATAGGTGAGGGCATGAAGCTTTTGACAAAAGATTCCTTATCTTCATCTGAGCATCAACATTACTTTGAAAGTATCTACGTATGGCTGTCCCTGACTAGACAAAGACCGTCTGCGTAGAGGACAATCACAAACAGCGCAAAAGCTATATGATGCTCTGTGGATCAAATAAACTAACGTTTATTGGAGGAATGGAACTGCTTGCTTTTTAATATTGTGGCACATACTGTGTATACAGAGTAGAGAAATGAACATGCCATGACTTGAATTCTTATCTATCGCAGTGAAGCAACTGCTTTCTTGCTCTTTTGAGGTTTTGCTCGTTTTTCATTCTCTCTAGTTTCCCCCTTCCATGAAAACCATTATTCTTCTGGATCTATGAATTTTGCATTTTCGAGTTTGGTATAGTTATAACCCTTCTTTAGTTTGCATACAAGCTCGGTCATGCTTGCATTCCTGCTATTTCTCCTTGCCTTTTTGAGACTGTAGGCTGGGGATCATTTAGTAAGGATGCTCTGGTCGGATGTAATCTTTCTTTCCTAATGTCTTAATAATGCATCATTCGGCAACCTTTACATCTTGAAAAGCACCCTGGAAATGCAGACCAATCTTCTCTTATCTTCAGGAAAAAATAAAGTTGGATACGTTGGTGTGGCTCCACCACACAAGTTGGTTAAGCATCACATCTGATGTTCCCCGAGCGCTAATCTACAATGGCCTATGGGCGGCAATTTGGATCTTACTTGTATTGGCTTCTTCAGCTTTTATTTCCTTCCCTAATAATTGTGATGCCCACAAATTCTCTTTTTATAGGACCATGCAAGTTAGCCTGATCGATCATCACATATATTTTGCTGTTTGATAGCAAATCTCCACTTCCGTTGTCCAATCATCTATTTTGCAATCTGTGACATCTCGCCAGTTCTTGAAAATAAGGGTGCAATGCAAGTGCTACTTGTCTAAGAAATGTTGGGATTTAATGTCAAATCTCTAGGTCAGGAAGCTACTATCCATTTGAAGCAATTTTCTCAACATCTTCACCCGGCTTGGTCCAACGGGCTGACCCGAGATCTTAATCAAGTTTTAAATAGTCTTTATATGTTTTTAATAAACCCCCAAAAAAGTTAATTTATGAATACTTAGCTTTATAATTTTTTTTATAATTTTTTTATGTAGAATAATTATATTTCTAGCCTATTTATTGAGTCATATATATCTTATTTATTGAGTAATATAAAAACCATTTGCCCTATCAGTCGGGTAATATTGCAACTCAAATTCTTCACTGTTTTCTCTGAGACCTAAAAGGAAATCTTTCAAAAAAGAAAGCAAATCTTTAGTTGCTGACTTTGTACTGCTGAAATGCGACTATTCGTCATCAATCTCTCAACGCAGTTCAAGAACGTCATGATATGATTGTTCTTCGACATCATAGTTCCTGAGGGCGTCCATCATTTACCTTAAAATACACTGAGCACCTTATGTGGTAACGGATTATTTATAAATATATTTACATAATGTATTTTTTTATTATTTAAAAATTATTTTTCATATTAATACATTAAACGATTTAAAAATATAAAAAAATTAATTTTAAATAAAAAAATCAAATTACCATGGTGCCAAACACACTATAAGACTCACTGTCACGAAACAAGGTTATCAGCATCCCAAACCCAGAGAGATATTTGCAGATTTTGCTTTCCCGTTGCTTCTTAGTTAGTTCATTTATTTACTTTATGTAACCTGATTCATTTTGCTTTTCAACTTTATTACTTCATTTTATATGCATTTTATGCATATAAATCTTTTTTTTATATATATATATATAAAAAAACCCCACCTTTACTGGTTCTTGAATATCAAAATCAAGTTTCTTTCCTATCATGTGAGCCATTCATTATGTTATTTTGTCTCGGTTGTTTGAGAGTGCGGTAACGGTTGTTTTTTAAAGTGTTTTTTATTTCAAAACATATTAAAATAATATTTTTTTATTTTTTAAAAATTATTTTCGATATTAGCACAATGATATGAAAACATAAAAAAACATATTAATTTAAAATAAAAAAATAAAAAAATTTCAAATTTTTTCAAAAACATTTTCCAACTACAGTGCCAAACACTTCATCCAGTTCAGATCTCATGCTATATAGATCATGAATTTATTTATATTTATATTTTAGAATTGGAACTCGTACTTCCTCGTATTCTATACATGGATTAATGTACTCACAAGATATTTATTTCTTAAATTTAATATAATATGATGAGAAACAAACTTATTTATTATCTTAACCAAATGTTAAAAGTACCTAAATAAAGCTTAAAGCAAAAAAATAAATAAAAGAAAAAGAAAAATAAGAAACCTAATACTTTTTTCAACTGCAAACAAATTGCCAGGCATGGGATTCCCGTAAAGTGGCCTTCCACTTCGAATATTTTTTTCTAGTATTCACGTCAACAATAAAGGTTGTCCTTTTTGTCCACAACCTCAACCCACAAAGACTCTTTCTTTCTTTCACTTTCTTGTATTCTTTTTTTTTTTTTTAATTTAGGCTATATAACAATAGAAACGGCAAGAAAGATTATATATTTTTAATATAATATTTGTTTTTTAAAATATAATAATAGTTATGAGTGTGATAATGGTTGCTTTTTAAATTATATTTTACTTAAATATACATCAAGATAATATATATTTTTTATTTTTAAAAAGTTATTTTTGATATTAATAAAAAATATTAAAAAGTTAAATTTAAAAAAATTATTATTTCTGCCTCGTTACCTAAAATACAACCACAAGATCCCGGAACAGGAAAAAAAAAGGAACACATTATATTTCTGAAATATAACTAATATGCTTTACGGTACATATTCTAAACACTAAAACATGTGCTTAACACTAAATATGCTGAATTTGGAGGATGGGAGTTTTTGCAATCTGGGTTTCGTCAGCTTTCTCAATCGGTCTCCATGTTACTGATTCTCAGCTGAACAGCTTGGAACGTGAGAGACAAGTAGCGACTACAAGTGAGAGTTGGCAAGAATGAGAGATGTGGCCAAAACTAATGCAAATTGGAGAACTAAAGAATGGTGGGTTTGGGTTCCTGTTGACTCTCCAATGGCCAAACTTGCCAGCCATGAACTTTGTAATTCAGCTTCCTGTGCTGAGGATCCGGTGACCGTCCCTCCTATCTCTGTCCCTGACCCACCAATGGCTGCGCCCCCGATTGCTTGTGGAGACGCATCACTTGAAGACTTTAGACTGCAACAAGAAGAATATATTCCAAATTAATCAAAACGTCATATCCAATCATAAACATAAATTAATTAAAATATCCAATCATGAACATAGATTACTTAAAATACTTAAAGCAGTCGCCGCCTGTTTATTAATTGTCACGGAGCAGACTCACATAAACAGACAAGAATCGTGAACGATTATCCAATTGCTTTCAATAATTCTCCAATAGCAGATAATAACGATTTTACCTATGGAAATTGGGGCAGAATGTGATGGTGTAATCTGCGCCTGTACATGTAAAAGTGCTAGTCGCATCATCGTATGCGTAGCTATACGACTTCGGACAGGCACTCTTGAACACTTGAGAATACATGGAAGGCTTGCAAGATGCCGGTGAGTTGTACTCGCCGCTGCAGCAGTACTCAGGCTTCCCAAATGCCTCACAGGCGCTCCTACAAGCACTGCCGCCCTCAGTTCTCAGCTCCGTCGGGCACTTCCTATTAAGGTCCGTGACACACCCTGTCGACGCGCACTCCCCTGAACCCCCACTCACTTCTACAATCATTGGCAAATTGTATCCATCAACAAGACTAACATCATAAAAATCCTGGGAGCCTGAGCCCAGAGTGAATTCAGCTAAAGTGGCAGGCGGTGTGGCTCCTGCACCATTGCACTCCACTTGGCCAGAGCCACAGTCTGCAGTAACACAGGAACCATGGCCTGAGGAGTCGAAATTGCAGCCTGTTCGGCCCCAGAAGCGACCAGACCAGCCTGTTGGGGCTTGGAAGGAGCGAGAACTACCTTTCCTAAGCTCAAAGCCAGTGCTATCTAGTTCTGGACTGCCTAGGATTCCTGGCCAGACTGAGAAATCACATTTGTTAACAAATGTGAATTTAGCGCCTGAAACACCTGAAAAGGAAAGCATGAACAAATCTTCTCAGCACTTAATTTAATGTAGTTTCAATGCAATTCAGGAAATCAAACCAACTTTCTTTACCTTCAAAAATGAAGAGCAGGCTTAGGAAAGCAGCACAATAATGGGGGTGATTTTGTGAGAATGAGAGTAAATCCATTTGAGCTTTCTTTCTCTCCTATGTTCTGATAGAATCAAAGGACAGTAACAAGAATAGGGTGGCCTTTGTTTTGACTGAGAGAGATGAAATTTTGCTATTTGTACTAATAGTAGAAAGATTAGCTCAATTATTGGCAATGGACTAATAAAATTTGGTGATACATTTCTCGGTGACAAGTAAAGAAAGGATCAATTAAATAGGAAGGAGCAGAAGAACAATAGCCAGGACAGGTTTTTTTGCTTTGATAGATGGAGGATGAATGCAAGAAATGCTTGTGATTACCACCCATAAAACCTCCACTAAATTTGGCTAATCACCCACACCTTCACTTTCTTTCTTTTTTTGTTTTTTAAAAGAATGGATGACGGGCGGCTAAGCTAGGAGTGGTGGAGAATCTCAATCATCAGTCATGCACTTGTTCCATTTTCTTATTTATTTACAAAGAACTATTTGCAAAGCAGAGAACAAAAGACACATCACTAAATAGTCACTACAGGGATCCTCACCTACCATTTAAGGCCTTAGTTCTCTCTATTTTCTCTTGTGTATTTTTTTTAATTAATGCGGGTGTCCGGGCCAGTTTACATATACCTCGACTAATTTTACGGATCTTAAAGTTAATGATCATGTAAGTCTCCAATAGTCCAGAGATTTATGAGATTCAAACTGATGATCTCTAAAAAAATAAATTTATAATCTTACTAATTAACCAGTTGACCTTTAGAAATCACCAGTTGCTCTGTACTCTTACTTGGCTCAGTGTTGACAAATAATGAATACGATCATGACCCGAATTGTTCATACTTAATTGGTGATCCAGAAAATTTGATCTTTGCTACAAGAAATGTCAAACAAACCTGCAATGAGTCTGTGGAGGAGAAAAAATTGCCAAGTTACCCAAGATCTTCTCTCCCCACCTCTTGTTCAGCTTTTGAAGATAAAATGAACCAACTAGGAGCTTGGCTTGACCCAAAGCTCGGGTTAGGTCGCGAGCCAGGTACTTATCCAATTTTTTACTTTAAAAAAAAATAAACCTAAATGATATTTTAATTAAAAAAAAAGCAAGTCTTTTCATTGATCTACCCCAACCAGTTCTACGTCAATACTAGTTCTTTTCTGTATTCACGAGATGACATGTCCGCCCACTGCCACGGGTTTATAAAAAAAATGTACTTGATAGTGTTATAATTGTGAACCAACGCTAGATAAGTAATAAAAACTAAAAGTATGATGGAGCCAATATTTCATGATAAAAAAAAAAATTGTGTTGGTGATAAAAAACTCAGAGACGGAATAAAATGATTTGTAGTAATTCACAGTGTTTTGTGAGGAAAGATACAATGCTTTCGCCACATAATTTAGCTTTTCTGTTAATAAAAAGCAAAAAAAATTACAAAGCTAAATTCTCTACCAACTTAATATTAAAAACAAATCGACAAAGATAATTTTGGAAGGAAAAAACACCCATGAGAAAAAACGTTGTAGCAATTGATAATGCTTTGTGATGAAAACTACAATGCTTTCCTCAAAAAAATCGACAAAGACAATTTTAGAAAAAATCATAAAAAAACCATTTAGAGAAATATTGTAACAATTCACAGTGTTTTGTGAGTAAACCAACAACGCTTTCCCCATATGATTTAGTTTTATTGTAATTATAATTCTTAACCAACTCAATATTAAAAAAAATCGACAAAGATAATTTTGGAAAAAATCATAAAAACAATCATGTGAGAGAAAAATAAAATCGACAAAGATAAGTTTAGAAAAAAATATCCCAAAAAAAGAAAACACAAAAAACACAAAACCATATGAGGAAAAATTGTATCAATCCATAGTGTTTTGTGAGGAAAGTTATAGTGTTTTCCCCACATAATTTAGTCTTACTTGTATTTACTTGTAATTGTAATTCTTAACCAGCTTAATATTTAAAAAATAAAATTGATAAAGACAATTTTAGGGAAAAAAAAACATAAAAAAATCATGTGAGAAAAAATACTGTAACAATCCACAGTAATTTGCGAGTAAAGCTACAATGTTTTCCTCACATATTGTAACTGTAATTCTTAACCAGCTCAATATTAAAAAATAAAATCAAAAAAGATAATTTTGAAGAAAATCATAAAAAAAAACCACGTGGAGAAACACTGTAGCAATCAACAATGTTTTAAAGAAAAAAAATTACAAAACTAAATTCTCAACAACTCAATATTAAAAAAATAAAATCGACAAACATAATTTTAAAAAATAAAAAAATAAAATAGAAAAACCATGTGAAAAAATACCATAGCAATCCACAATATTTTAAAGGAAAAAAATTACAAAGCAAAATTTTTAACCAGTTCAATATTAAAAAAGTAAAATTGACACAGATAATTTTGAGGAAAAAAAAAGGAAAGTGAAAAAACAAAAAAAAAAGTAAAAAAAAATAAATAAAACATGCACAAAAAATAAAACAAAAAAGTGAAAAAAATAGCAATACATTATTGTAATCCACAGTGTATTGGGTGTGGGTGAACAGTGAATTCCCCACATCCTTTAGCTTATTACTTAATATCATATCATATCGTATACATCAATAAATCTAACTGTGAATATTTAATGTATTCATATCATATTATATAACTGAATATTTATCAAAGGCATTAAAAATTAACAATAATAACAAAACTTCGTTTTTAGATATTTGGAAATGCTTTTATATGTGTATTTAACTTCACGATCCTTCATTTTACAACTTCAATATTTCTCACTACAAGAAAATTAAAATATACTGATGGAATATTATGAAAGCATATAGTAAAGATTCTGTACGCTTTGAAAAATATCATCAGAATTAGCAACAAGATATTATTGTCAGAAAATACTTGTTAATTTTGTCAACAACTTAGTTGATATTTTGCAATAGCGATAGAATTGTCGATGAAATATTCATGTCTAAAAATCAATTTTTATCGCTAATTTTTCATCAAAAATTCTATCGTTGTTTATTTTCTTGATAGAGTTTTTCGTTGCCTATTCCGTTGGTAAGCTGCTACACATTCTATAAGTTTTACAAAAAAGTTTTAAAATGGGTGCAAGATTTCCGGTGAAAATACTAATGGAATAACTTTTTCATTGGCGATTCCATCAGAGATTTTAAATATTATTTTTTTGTATGATCCCTAAGTCAACAATTGCTTGCTCATAATAAACCTACAACAATAACAAAAAAGCATTTTTGAAAATTGACTTATACAAATTTCACAATGAATAATGCTAAATGGATTATATAGACCTATGAGTTTTCACAGTTGAAAGATTTAAGTAGCAAATTTATATAAATAATACATAACAATGAGATAGGTAGAATTTTATGCATAAACATTAAAAAAAAAATAGAAATGAACACTACATTAAAATTCCAGCAAGAAACCATTAAAATTCCAATTAAAATACAATCAAATCAACAATGTAAAGTATATATATACTTGATATAACACATCAGAGGTGCTAAAGAAGGTAGAGAGGGAGGAAAAAAGCCTGAACTACAAGGTCAAGAAGGGGGAGGAAAAAGTACACCATAATTGCATTTAGTTGAGCCCAATATATCTTATTTTGTTGTAGTATTTCTGCTCTCATACTCTTCATCTCAACAATCATTGTTCATGAATCCTTTTCTGCACAATCTCATCAAAGTCCTGTGATTTATAACTTGGGTTGGAATGTGGTGTGCCTATAGTTGAAATTGTGCGGTCCGCCTTAAGTTCCCAGGCTAATGTCATGGGTAAATCATAAACCTGATTTCTATCGGGTTCATCACTTATAAGAGCTTCCAACCATATTTGAGGATCGTAAGGAGGATGAGTGGAAGTGTCATCGCTAACTTTTGCAATCATGTTGGTGTTAATAAAATACAAAAAAGTAAATTTCTAAATTCAATTACATTTTATATTGTTGATGCAACTAAACAATCTTAATTGCTTATTTACTATCAAAATACTTACAACTAACTCTTTTTGCTCTTGTATTAACACATGTTTTCTCTTTTTCCCATATCCCTTTCTTTATATTAGTTTCCTCGTATAACTCAATTTGAGTCGGTTCTAACTTAAGCTATTTTTCCTGTAAATTAATTAATTTGTTAAAAGTCTCATTGATAAACACATAATTAAAACTTCAAGAAAAATAATAAAATATATAACAACGAGCTCTTACTAGGTATTTTACATGATGGATAAACCGAATCCCTCTTCCAGTGTGCTTGCTCATTGAACCATGAGATTTTTTATTTTTATTTTGTGAATTGGATATTGAGTGCGTTGTAAATTTTTCTTAAACCAAATTATAGATAATTATTTATCTAACCTTAACATTTTACCACCAAGCATCTGTCATATATATACATCCATTCATTATAGTTATGAAATTGACTCCATTGATACAAAGGTTATTCAAATAACCACTTTATCGCAGAAATGATGAAACAAGCAGCTTTAATATTGATAAACTTGAAATTCAATTTAAGAAATTCATTTTCATATAATTATAAAACTTAAAATAACTGAATAATTTCTTTTGATGAACCAAAATGAATTGACCAAAAAAAGAGGGGAAGTTTTTAGTTTAGAAATGAACGTTTAATCCTCGCGTGCTTTAGCCACTAAGAAAACTTGGAAATCAAGAAATGTTTTTAGGTTACTTTGCATTGCTTGTCAAGGCTTTTCTTTTAATGTTACTCTTGCTTTCTAGTACATTTGTAGCCGTAAGCAGGTTCTGGTTATTTCCAAGAATTTATAGGTGCGGACCTCTCTCTCAACCATTGTTTTTTTCTTGCCATCTTGCAAACCAGAAAAAATTAGAATACCAGGACTGATCAGAGTTGTAAATAAGTGCAAAAAAAAGGAAAAATAATAATTATTATTTTCATTTTCTCCTCGTACGCCTTTTCATTTCCAGTTTACTACGGTGTTCTGCTTTGCATTGTTACAAACTAGACTTTTGTTCTTCGGATTTATATGGGATTTCTTGATGTCTCGCCTTTTTTTGGTGTATTGGATACACTTCGTTACGACTGAGCTCATGAAAATACATTCTTGTAGACCTGTTGCGGCTGGTCTGAGCATGTTTGGTGCTGAAACCATTCTCACTCAGAAACAAGATTTGCTGGGATTATAAGAGACTTGACTGCTTTTGTGTTGATAATATTGCCTTGAATCTGATGTTGTTGTTGTCTATCTTTGGCTATATAATTTTTTTTTATTGCAATGCATTTCTTGCGAAAATAAAAAAGAATTCATAAACTTAATATATCCTAATTCCATTCAAGAACAGAAACACGTGGATGTGGGACCAATGTGGAAGTAGACAATGGGAATCCGGGCCCACGTAACACCATATTAAAAGAATTTTTAAAAAAAATTAAATTTTTTTTATTTTTTTCTTTACTTTAAATAAAAAAAATATTTTAATATATTTTCAAATAAAAAATATTTTAAAAAACAATTATTGCTGCACTTCTAAACCACCCAAAAGCAGAGCCTGCTTTTATTAAAGCAGATTCTCCTTCCATTTAAAGAAGATGATGTGCATCTTAATTAAAAGCACTTCAAAATCCGGCCATTGGGTCAGCTAACCAACACGGCGTTTTGTTCATCGGAGGCTGTGGTCATTGCCATAAGCTCTACCTTCGCAGCAACGTTGTTTTGAAAGCAGCGGGCAAGTCACATGCTATCATGTTCTTTTATTGTCTACTTCCAATACATCACATGCTACCATATCTAGATTTATATAACAATACATAAACTTTATGAACATATATCATATATCAATAAAGCTATTTTCTCATTCTTGTTCAATCCTTTTCTCCCAAAAAAATAATAATTTGCTATTAATTGACTTTTCAAAGATAAAAAAATAGTAATATTATACGTGTAATATAAATCTAGATATTATATTTAGATTATTTTTCTATGATAAAATATAAGAGAGAAGGGTATGGTAAAGAAAAGAAATGAGAGTATTCTGAGTGTTTTGTATATTCAAAAGTAAAGAGTATATATATATATATATATATAGTGTTATGAATTATTCTAGGCTATACTAAAGTATCTAATCACTATATATAATAATCATGTGATTATTTAATCACTATATACAATCATGAGATTTGTCCTTAACAGATAGATTTAGATTTATATATGATTGTGTTTGATTATTTATTCTAGTTGTTTGTCATTTAAAAAATAAAATAAAGATATGATCGATCATAGTTGTTTCTGGATGAAAATGATTAATATTGATCAATGATTTCAAATCTTCCATCAATAAAACCTAAAAACTTGTTCTGGTTGATGTCCATTGTTAATTTGTTTAATATATGACTTGGATTTATCTCAAACAAAAAATAAATTAATAAATAATAAATCAATTAATTAAATTGCTTAAATAAGTTTAGAAATAAATTGAACACATACACTTATACAAGCCACTCACTTACTACTAGCTTAAGAACTTTACTTTAGTCCTAATTAATCAAATAAAACCTATTCATCATTGAAAAAAACCCCTTAATTAGTGCAATATGTAATGTAGCCAAAACACTCATGTCGGACAACATAATAGTATATATTAATTTTTTTTTAAAATCCTAAAAGAGGTAGCACAATTATTTAGCTAGCTATTATAGAAGTAAGCACAGGTGTATTATGGATTGCTCCAATTCATTCATAATTTAATTTAATTATTTTTAAATGTATAAAATTATAATTTGATCTCTTAATTTTTTGAATTTTTCATATTTAATTTATATAGTTTGAGGTATTTATGTTTCATTTTTAAACTTTATATCTATTATGTTTAAATGCTTGAATGTTAAGAGAGGTGAAAAAAGTTGTCAGAAAAAGAAAAAGTAAAGAATGTTTTGAATTGGTAACTTTCCAACCATACAAAAGAAGATGATGATTTTGGTATTCATAGGTTTATCTTGGAGATGGAAGTTCAATATAATTGATTTTTTTCTTTAACCATGCCTAAAAAAACAAATTGAAACTCATAAAGATTAATTTTTCTTTTTTAATTTAGTATAAGTTTTGATTTTTAGACTGATTTTGGAGTATTTTAGTGTTGAATGAGGTTCTTATGATGTTTTTGAATGAAAATATAACTAAACAATTGTCTAGGCTTGGCGTTCTAGGTTTAGTTTTTAAAATTTAATTTTAATATTAACATATCAAAAAAATAAAAAAATCATTTTTTTATAAAAAAAATCATTTTTTATAAAAAAAATCAATTTTTTTTTGGGTTTATAAATCCCGAACACCCCACTGAAACATAACCACAGAACGTTATCAGATGAAGTGAATAACGATGCTTCTCAAAAAAAAAAAAAAATAAATAAATTTGGTTTTATTGTTTTCCTGTAAAAATTGACATTAGTGTGTTACGTTATTGTAAAGCGCGCAAACAGAGTTTCATTCATAAGAGAAAATTGTGATAATTTCATGGAGTTATCATAGATTTTAGTGCAAATTCCTGCCTTCATATCAACAAGAAGGCTGCTGCTTCCTCCCTTTTGGATGCCGATACTTCTATCAACATCTTCAGGCCCCTCCATGCATGTCGTGTAAAGAATATTTGGATAAGGTGTCTGATCGATCTTTCTTCATTTTTAATGAGCAGCATCTTCTCCCCTTTACCGTTTTTCTTCCTCCAATCCATCGTTCCTTTATTAAAGTTTTGCGTCATCCCACCACCGCTGTCTCGATAGAAAAAACATTCTTTTCGAAAAGGGCTGCCGAATCCTTTGTTTCTTGAAGCTTTTCTTCTTTGCCAGCAACTTGTTCTTAAATCCAGAAAGGGCTTGTTTTATGTGCATAATTAACGATGAACTGGGGGCTTCGCATCTCAATGAGACAGCCTGTGGTGAAAAAGAAAGAGAAAACAAGGGATTAAAATATGGGGAGGAGGTCAAAGGATAGAAATGTGATGTGGAAGCTGCGTCGAGGGACAAAGTGGTGTAAAAATGGCTTTAGGTTTTATGCCTTATCAAGATATGGTTGTTGAAAGTGCTTTTTTTTAAAAAAAACTTTTCTAATTTTATTCTCATTTTATCTCTGTCTAGATTAACGTACCCAAATTGCCTTCAATGCTAGTGATTTTATTTTAAACTAAATGTTGTTCGATCATGATATCCAGGGGCCAGATTAGGGAAAACAAATTTAGGAGGGCAAAATTTAAATTTTACTATTTTTAGGGCCAAAACTTAGAATTGCTCAAGGCGACATCATTTTAACAATAATAAATAATAAATTCTTGCAGCAGTCGGAGCCCCTTGCAGCCGCCTATCTTCGCCGCTGATGATAGCAAGTGAAACTGGACGTAACTAGTATGGTTGCGTGTGATGCCGCTGAGATTTTGTGATAATGTTATTAAACTTTCGGATCTAACATGGGCTAAGTGTCAGGATAAATTGACTAGGAGTTGATTTCGTGTGACTAGGTAGATAGATTAAAATCTTGTATGATTATTTTATAAAAAAAATATTTAAGAAGATATTATTTTAATAATTTTTTAATATTAGAATGATAATGTTTTGAATTCACTCGAATAAAATCAAGTTAATTTTCCTAACTCGTAATTTTAATTATAAGCTTGACTGATTTTAATAATTTTATTTGAATAACGGTAATTTTTTATTGTTTGAAATTATAATTTTTATTTAATTCTATTCAAATATTAGTTATATGCTAATGGAAACATCCATTCTCAATTAAGAAAATGAATAACATTATAAAGGAGATATGTATTTTTTCTTAAAAAAATATCTTTTTGATTCATGTAATATATTTTTGATAATAAGATATTTTTTTTTATTAAAAACATAGTTAATTGAATAAAAATCAATATCATTCCAAAAAACTATTAAAAAAAATCATAATGATATGAACTAAAAAGGAAAAAACATATATTTTTAATCCAAAATCTATTTTCTTATTCATGCATTTCTTTTTATTCTAGAAAAAACTTTTTATTTTAACTATTGTTTTTTAAGTAAAATCTTATTATGATCATGGAAGCAAGTCTTAATTAAAAATTAAAAAATTATGAATCAATTATTTTCACGCTCTTCTATAAAAAATATTCAAGAACAAATAAAACTCTAAGAAGGGACCTAAAATGAAAAGGTAAATACTTTAAGGCTTAAATCATAATTTTTTTGCACTTCATGAATAGAAAAAAAGGAAAACAAAGGTGATTATTTTGCTTTGTCAAATTTTTTTTTTTAGTTTAACATAGGTGTCCGGGCCAGCTTGCGCGTACCTTGACTAATCCCACGGGCCCTGAAGTTAACGACCATGTAAGCCTCCAGTGACCATCATATGAGCAACCACAGGGCTCGAACTTGAGACTACAGAGGGAGCAAACCTCTTGGTCCCAAGCGCTTACCACTGAGCCACCACCTAGATGGTTTGCTTTGTCAAATTTGATCCTTGATGTTTTGGTTTTTCTAATTAATAAAATCAAAGATATTTTTTGACATTGCAAATACGATATTACATATGAACCAAAACAAATTGTCAGCTTTAAACTATGTGAACATGATGAAATTGAAAAAAAAAATCTAATAACGGAGGTGATAATTGTTCGAGGACCAAAATAAAAGGAGGGACCAGACTTAGGTGCACTGTAGCAATATGAGTTGAAAGCTATTAATTTTAACAATCCACGTGATTAAAGGCCTTAAAAAAAACTTAAATATATATTGGCGTCTCTTTGACTGTTTGTTTGGAAGAACTCTTGGAATGCCGTCTGCAATTCAACACGACAACACATAAATACGTGTATCTAAAATGACAGCTACATACCATACTCTATAATTCAAAGGCAAGGATTAATTAAAGAGAAAAGTCATGGTCATATGTTCGGTCCATGGTTGAAAATTAATGTACAACTTGCTCAAATAATTCTTATATTAGACCAATACGTCTAATCAAATAATACTAAGGCTTCAAATCTTGAACCCTTAATTACACGTCTCCAAAGAAAAACAAAATTTCAGGAATTAAAGTGTAGAAAATAAAGGAAATTAGTATAAAAAAAAAACACATTTATATTGTTACATAGTTAAGGTTTCATATAATAATTAAACCTAAATTTATATAAGATAAGAAGAAGAGTACATCATAAATCACAATACAAATTAAACTCTATCTTATCTTCTTATGATATTTATAACATCAATCAATTTAATTTATTGAAAATTATTACTTTGAATAAGACTAAACATTATGGTCAGTTTTTGAACTCTTGACACCATAGTTTTTTAATAAGACTAAAATTTATTTTATTTTATCTTTTTTTTTATTAACGTGGGTGTCCGGGCCAGATTCCACAGGCCCTGAAATTAACGACCATGTAAGTTTTCAGTGGCTATCATATTAGCAACTATAAAGTTCGAACTTTAGATTACAGGAGGAGCAATCCTCTTTATTCCAAATTCTTATCATTGGATCACCTATTAGATGGTTAAGTTTGTGAACACTTGATACTACACTTGATTACTTTTTCATGGTTGATTATGGTTTTTTATTCAATTTTACTATTTATGATTGGTTTATTTTACCATTAATAATTGATTTTAGCTTTTCTTTCTTGTTTGGTTGCGAAATGACAAATGGATATTAATTTATTTTTATATAAACAACACTACAAAAGAAAAAAAAACAAATTACTCTTTTGGAACAAATGAAATACACCTTATATTCTGTCTTGAAAGCAAAAATTCCGTTCCCGAATTAATTAAGAATTTGGCCACGATTGACTTCCACATCAAAATATGTATATACCTCTAGTAGAGTGTTCTTAGCAAGCTTAGAAAATTATGGAAAACACTTATGGCTGGAAATATTGTGCTTAAAATGTAATTATCATGTTACACACACGCTTTTCTTTCTCTTAATTTGGTGTAATTATCATTATTATTTTTTATTGTTTTGATGTTTTGATATAAAAAATAAATTGTAAAAAAAAATATATTATTTTAATATATTTTAAAATAAAAACACCTTAAAAAATAACATTTACTATTTTCTCAAACAAACAAACAAACCAGCAATTAATTGGACAGTGAGTGCATCTTATTCAATTCCTCCCTTGCACACAGATAATCCTGTTTAAATGTTCGCATAGATTAAGAAAAATTATTAAATATTGTGGAACTTATGTCTTTTATTGTTTTTATTCTCTGCGTTGTACATTCAAATTTAAATATGGTGAAAAATGTGGATTTAATCTTCGGTGAAGAACAAAATAGTAAGGTAATACACTAATTAACTCTTTATTTTTTTTCGGTTAATAAACATGGATTTTGAGAAACTAACTCAGAAACTGTTTGTTTGTTTATTGGAAAATAATTTTTTTTAGAAAATAAATTTCTAAAAAGTAAATTATTTTCTAATATTTGGTAATGTCATGGAAAATAAGTTGGAAAACACTTTCTAGTATTTAACATATTATGAAAAATAAGTTGAAAAAAAACTTATTAATATTTTATTTTTTTAAAAGTTTATTAAAAAAATAAGAAACAAATCTTACAAATTAAAAAGTTGAGTGAGAATGAAATTAAAAAAAAATCTAATTTCATAAATTATCTCAAATAAAATAAATAACAATCAAAATAATAGAAATTAAATCTGACAGATAAAAAGTTGAAAGATAGATGAAATTCTAAAAAAATAATTCTAATTTTATAAATTATTTTAAATAAAATAAATAACAATTAAAAGAATAAGGACCAAATATAATAAATAAAAACTTTCGATTAAAAAAAGGATAAGAGCTAAGTAAATAACAATAAAAAAAATGAGGATCAAAGTTGATATAAAAATCAAATCAAATTAAATTCTAAGGAATGAAACTGAAAAAAAATATTCAAAACAAAATATATAGAAATTAAAAGTTTGAGGATCAAATTTGATATAATTAATAAATAACATAACATTTCAATAAATTTTCACAACTATAGAAAGTATTTTCCATTCAAAATAAAATAAAAATACTTTTTTGAAAATCAAATTAAATTTTTCATTGACTGAAAAATATTTTTCGGTAATCAACTTTTCTAATAGTAAAACAAATACAGGAAAATTTGAAAAGTAATTTTTAATTTTTTTTTTTACAAAACAACTTAATGAAAATAAAAAACAAAACAACTACTCTCTTTATTTTAATCGTCGGCTTCTATAGATGGTCCTATGCTACTTTGATGTGAAATTGTTAATAGTTTTGTTCTCTAGTACAACCATGACCATGACATTGAAAATGGACAGTAGGGGTGGCAGAGCCACAGATTCTGTGAACTTGGGAATCAAAAGTGGGGCAAAAATCTAAAAAGAAGATAAAATCAAAGAGGACTAAAATGAATATTTTGAAAATATTGAGGAGGGAATTGCTCCATTCTCTTCTACATAACTCCGTCCTACTGGTCCACCACTGTATGAATGATGATACGAGTAGACAACCAACAGAATATGAAGCTGCTAAAGAAAAGAAAAGAAAGAAGGAAAAAATGAAGCGAAAAAGCTTTTCGATTTTAGGAGGCCATGAATTAAACGTTTTAGGAGGTTTTCCTTGGAAATTTGGCAAGATCGATCACAAACGAGGCTATCATGCCTTACACTCGTCAATGGTGGATAGATCATGACAGATACTCTTTCACTGGAGGTCAAATGGAATCAAACAAAAATTTCTAACCATATCCCTCATTATTTACGACTCAAGGGCGAGGGAGGGAAGACGAACTCTAGCAAGCTTTGTTCATCTTAGCAATAAGAGAGACGATCAAGAGAAGAGAAGAGAAGTATTAGATAATAATATAAATTATATCTTGAGATCTTATTTAATAGATTAAGCTAGTGGGTTGTGATGATTCTTTTATATGGTATCAAAGTCTTGATGACCGAGCGGTCACGAGTTCGAATCTCACCATCTCCATTTATTTGATAAAATTAAGCACAAAGTAATGTGAGTCTATACAAGTTTCAAGTCCAAAGGGCTTTTACTTGAGGGAGTGTGTTAGAGAATAATATAAATCATATCCTGAGACCTTACCTAACAGCTTAAGTTATTGGGTTGAGATAATTTTTTGACAGAGAAGGTAGTCTTGCGTGCAAGTCAAAATGGATTCGTAAATTTAGCATATTTGTTTTTGTATTTTAAAAAATATTTTTTTGTAAAATTTTAATTTTTTTTATTTACTTCAAATTAAATTTTTGATATTTTTCCATCGTTTTAATGTGCTGATAAAAAAATATTATTTTGATATATCTTCAAATATAAAATATTTTGAAAAATAACTGCTATTATAATATCAAATATGCTTTATATATATATATATATATATATATATATATATATATATATATATATATATATATAAAGA
>Ga0307515_10005230_pt1 | contig 26388 bp, 22 predicted proteins | sample 17_EM_MG_FD_194513 | JGI IMG/M metagenome (GOLD analysis project Ga0307515, IMG submission 194513) | Populus trichocarpa ectomycorrhiza microbial communities from riparian zone in the Pacific Northwest, United States - 17_EM | ecosystem: Host-associated > Plants > Roots > Unclassified | place... | reverse complement strand
GACATTTTGAGAATTGCTGAGGAAGTTCAAACGAGGGAAATAAAAAAGGAAATAGCAATTGCGGGGAAGAAAGATAATTTTATAGAGGTAGAGATGCACGCCCTGTAGTCGTAGCCGACGGTATCCATCCAGGTCGGTTACCGGGGGCCGTTGGACCCTTATCAGGGATTCTTGGCGGATGAGATCTACGAGGGCTTCTTTTCTCTATTAGGCATTTTAGTGAAGTTAAACAACCAGACCAACAAATCAACAGACCAAACAAGACAAACTAACAAAGTGCCTTGCATGTTGAGTGAAAGCGCACTGGATGGTTCAAGCTAAAAAATCCCGACCTACCGGCTGTCTTCCGCCCGGGTCCCCCCACAAAGAAACCTTGTAGGCTTAGTGGCCCGCCCACCAGATTGAGTGTTTACTGCAGATAGCTAATGGATGCCGCGCCGATGCACCTTAGATGTGTCTGTGTCGGGGTATGCAGCTGCGCACGCGTGAGATCTGGGCGAGGGGCAGCAGAGGGGTGAAGCGCTTAAATAGTGACCACTGCCACCGCCCCTACAGAGCCACCACTAGTACTATTTCTATATGGTCATAGGAATACACTAGACACAAAGCCGCTTCAAAGCGTCAAATCCCTTCTTCCGCTCACCGACTGCACCTGATCCTTCAAACTACTATTAATTGTATCCTCACCCTCCAAATTGTGACCTCTTCGGCATCCCTTTTTAAAAACCAACCAAATATGCAGCATGCAACCCGACAATGCCCCGTTGAAAATGCCCATCAATAATTCTCAATAAAGTGCGAAGAAGAGAGCTTTCACCGAACAAAGAAAAAAAAACCCCATGCAAAAGCCAACCCTGGCCTCCAAAATGCAAACTTCCTTACATGACGATACAATCCTTGCTGTTGGCTCCCTTCTTGCCCTTTGCCCTATCTGACGCCGGGATGCCGGGGTCCCCTGATGCTGCTGCGCGGATAATGGCAAGACGCTGCTTTGCCCGCTCATCGCCGTGGTCTGCAGCCTTGACGTACCACACGTTAGCCTCGAGCGGGTCGCGTCGACACCCGATGCCCATTTCTGTGAAGTAGCCACATGCATACTCCGCTTTCGGAAGCCCTGGGATCCCGTGAGTCACGTGTTGAGGCGATTGCATACATTAGACGTAAGATATATATTAGACTTACCATGCTCGGCGGCCTTCTTGGCCCACTCGTACGCTTCGTTCTCGTCCTTCTCGAGCACCGGCTCCGCTCCCACCATATACCACGCGCACAGGTTCATCATGGCCTCGGGGATGTCCGCCTGCGCCGCGCAGTTGTAGTAGTGCACGCTGAGGGCCGGGTCCTTCGGACAGCAGAGCAGCCCATGCTCGTAGGCCTCCCCCAGCTTCAGCGCAGCCTGGGGATGTCCAAGTTCGGCCGCCTGGGTGAAGAGTTGCACGGCATAGATCTCGTCCTTGAACACGTCGTCGCCGTAGCCCGTCTCGTGCATCAGTCCGAGCTCGTAGGGCGCCTGGTTGTACTGGAAGTCGGCCGATTCCGTGGCCCGCTTGAGCCACTTCAGACCCTCGCGGTATCGATTGACCAGCCCCATGTCGCCGGTCAGGCACGCCTTGCCCAGTCGCGTCGCGGCTCCGGGATGGTTCTTGGACGCTGACGCGCGGTAGAACTGCACGGCCTTGGCGTAGTCCTTCCGACACCCCCAGCCAAACTCGTAGCAGAGCGCCGCGCGGTATCCTGCCTCGGCGTGGCCGTGTTTGCTGGCGGCAACGAACAGGGGGAAGGCGCGGTCGTAGTCAGGCTTATCTTTGTTGAAGAGACCCGACGCGTACCCGTCGCCCAGGTAGTACTGGGCGAATGGGTAACTCCGGTCGGCTAGCCGCTGCAGTATCTGTCGTGCCTCACGCGTCATCTCCACCGGCGACAGCCCGTGATCGTCGAGCCCTGGGTCCGACGCCGTGACCTCGCGCCCCACCTGCACCATGAACAGCGCGAAATCGTACTGCACCGCCATGTCCTGCGTCTTCTTGACGTTGGCCCGGTACATTTCCAGCGTCTTCTTCTTGTCCAGCAGCGATGCATTCGCTCCAACCGCATGTCTCAGCGCCGAATTTCCTAAATTGGCTGTGGGCGCTACCTGCTGCGGGTACGGCACGTTCAACAGGTCCACGTACGAGACCGGCCTGCTCTCAGGGGAACGCCGATTTGCGGAAGGCCCGCGCCCGTAGCTGATCGGCGACCCGTTTGAGGAAGGCGATCCCCCAACGGAAAGATGCGGGGAATGCGTGCGACCACCAGCGTTTAAATCCGAGCCCAAGGTATACGCTGAGCTGGGCCTTGCAGCGGTGCTGCGCGGTCCCTGCAGCACGTCTGGCCTGTTCAAGTAACGGGATCCGCTGTTTTCGCTCGAGTTTTGGGAATCCGAGCTCGAGGATTTCACGCGCCCACTTGGTTCGTCCAGCGAGACGGTCGGTACTGAGTCCTTGAAGGGCTGATGGTGGTATTGCAATGGGGGGTATACTTCCGGCACTTGACTGTCGCTTTTCAAACTCGTCCGGGTTTCATGGAATGGCTCGTCGTCTCCATTGTGGTACGAATTATTAAGCGGCGCGCTGTCGGACAAAAGTACTTCAGCAGCATGTGAGTGCCGTGCGTTGTATGATACATTATTCAAGTTTAACTGTCGGTACGGAATATTTTTCGTTACAGGTATGGAGTTTCTCGGTTCGCTGGGCAATCCAAGGTCGGGAGTCTCAACCTCTCGAGACGTATTCCTCGAATGACTTGCCGAGCTGGGGGACAGCGAAGAACCAGAGTGTCTTGATGTGCGACGTTGTATTGCGTCCCTTGAATAGTTTCCTTGACCATTGTATGGTGAAGCTTGCAGCACGATGGACGGTTGGTCGTGGCTCGGTACGGGTTTGCGTCGAAGGGATTGGGTGCGACTATCGGGACTTCCATCCTGCTGCTCCTGCTGGGTTTTATTCGGAGATGCGTAGATGTCGGGTACCTGAGGGACTGGAGGGAGCGCCCTGCTGTTTACTACCGGAGCAGCACCTTCGTAGCCCATGGCCAGGGTTGACAACGGTGAACCCTCTTTGTTTAGCACCAATGCCCCTCCCTTCCAAATATCAAATAAGCTCCCGATTGTGAGCCGCGTTGCTGGGGCGTAACGAATGACAGTGTGAATTTAGGAAGGAGCGTACTAGGGTTTTGTCAAAGGATCAGGGAGCTGGAACCGGTTGTCTCCTCGATCGGGGATTCGCGGAGTAGTGAAGTTAAACGCCCCTGTGAATCCGTCGTTAGTATCGTATTTGCACCTCCAAGAAAACCTTGGCGTAATGAGGGGGCCATTGAAGATATATGCGCTTACTCTTTTGTACGCAGCCCAACGCAGACGCCAGCTTGCGAGGAAGGCTGATGTAACCAAGTAGCTCTGTAGAAAGGTAGGCGAATAAGGTGACTCTGGTCCTCGGAGCTCCACACCTGGTAAGACTGATACGCAGGAAATGGACCTTGGCTGGAGAGTTGATTATTTGTTCCTTCCGAGCGAAAACCCCATAGCTGGCGTTTTATTTCTCGTATAAGAAACGAATCTAATCCCTTTACTGCCAAAACCGGGCTCGATCTCCGATTTGCAAAGCTTCGGGGCTTTTCCAGCTAGCCTGCAAACGCCTTAATTCGCGTGGTCCCTTTTTTTCGTGTATTGATTCAGGCCTCGCCGTGGCTTGGGGGATGCAGCTCGAAAATATGTAGATCTAGGGTGTCAGACTTCGGCAACGATATGCAGAGGATGACGGCAACGCGGGACCAGGCTGCTGAACATTCGACTTTGCCTCTGTGGCCGCCAAACGCATTGGAATGGCTGCGGGCCAGAACTTCCACTGGACTCCGCGTTTACATGAGACAGCTCACTTGCGACAGACGACGGATGAGGAAAGCGTGGCGCAACACCGCTTGGAGTTTGCTTGTCCTGCTCGGAATGCGGCTGCGCTCAATCACCGCAACAGGCTTGGTAATATTAGAATGGGGGAAGTTAGGAAGACTCGGAATGGGGGCTTTTGGGGTTGAGGGAGCCGCGAGTGGCTGCAAGGAATGCACCCCCTTCTTCATAATGGAGATCACGAATCCGATGGCTGGGAGCTGGCAGCTGGGCACGTTATGTCTTTAATCTCCTTTGAATAGCCTCCGTTCTAGGAGTGTTCTAGGAGTGTTCTAGGAGTGTTCTAGGATTGCCCTCGTTGTGCCCTCGTCAACTTTGGACCGGGCATGATTAGCCTTTCATGCGCTTCGAAGGCTATACAAGCCATACAATGCCATGCATGCCACAGACGGGCAAGGCCATGATGACGACTGGTCTAGACGACTGGTCTAGAAGACGGCTGGCGCGTCCTCGATGAGAGGTGGCCTCACCAACCACAATACAGTAATATATAATGGCATCATCGATGCGTCTCAAAAGGTGAGGCCCGCGATGACGAATTCGGGTGAATAATAAGCCCAGATGCGCCTAAAACCTCCGAATTCCGATGACAATACTTGGTCGCTAGCAAGTGCCTCATTGAAAGTCACAGCCCTGGGGCACAGCTTGCTTGCTAACAACCAAAACAAATGGAAAGCTCGTCCGGCTATCGCTGGCAGATGGCGAGGAAACAGGACGAGATCGTTTCGAGATGGCACAGCACCAAAAGCAGGGATGCGACAATCGAGGTTTGCGTCTTGATGTTGAAGTTGTAGGAGAGTTTCTGCACGGGGCCGCGCTGGTGGGCCTTGGTTCCCGGCGCAGACGGGCGGGTCGCGATAAAAAGCAAGGCCCAACTGTCAGCTGGCCGTATTTGGCAGTGAGCGACATGCAGCCTACAATACTCGCAGCTGCACGGCGTGCTTCTCGTGCGCTCGAAGCTTTCCCCAGACCCTCCAAAGAGAATTTGTGTGTGCGAAACGTGATGGGGCGCACATGTAGGGTCTGGGGCGGCAATATATGGGCGCTCTTTGCGGCCCCCCAGCGGAGGGAAAGACAAAACACAGCCACTCGGTATTTGCTAGCCGTAACTGGGTCAACCAGGGCGAAAGCGGCCATTCCAGAAATAACACCGCTTGGCCGTGCGGGGATCAACGAACAGTCTCTGCTCGCCCCCCATTCGCTGCTTTGCTCACCCCATCCGCCCCATCCAGGGGCTTCGCTTTTGCTTGTTGTCACAGACTCGAGCAACTTCAACCTGTTGTTGTTCCAACCAATCTTTGCTACCTTGTTTTCTTCTAGTCCCTCGTTCTGTTGCGCCTCTGCGCCTTCCGCAATCGTTCTTTCCTAGTTCCTCCGTGCTCCGTCTCATCACTCGCTGTTGCTGTGCTGCGGCGGCACGCAATCCTCTCCAAGCACCTCTCCCTTCACGACTTGCTCAGCCCCGCCCACACGAGAAGCGCCCTTGTTTCCACCCGCTGGCCGATTCCTTCACCCAAGAGCCCTTCCGTTTCGTAGAGTATACCAACTACCCTCTCTGTTGACAGAGCTTCACTTTTCTGCAAGGTCGAGGCGGCCTTCGCCTTCGCGTCTTTGATAGGTCCGTTCCTGCGTCTCGAAATAATTCTCCGATTGTTTGTTGAAAAACTCAGGAATTCGCGCTAACATTGCATTCCTCACCAGAAAACATGTCACTACCGCAAAGACCTGGCCCTGCGTCCCCGCAGCGAGAACACAGACATGTCTACCGAAACTCACCGTCACGTCGGCGTCGACCCTCAGATTTGGAGGGCCGGTCGTTCGATTCCACTTCACCAATTCGACCTCGGGACAACCCAAAACCGCAGCCATCCCCAGGGACGCCTGGCACTCCGGATGAGAGAGATAGGGATCCGATAATGGCTACGCAGCGGGGTGGAGGTGAAGTTGGGAGAAAGCGAAGCTTGATTCGACCGGAGCGTAATCGCATCGACCGAGACCACCCCAACTACTACTATCGAAAACATGCACAAAATATGACTGTATATCCTTCAACGACCGGAAACGACCCAATAATGGAAGACACTATCGAGGCAGAAACCATCACTTCGGAGGGCGATCTGAGGAATTTGAACCCTCCAAAGAAGCATGCCCCTGGAGGCCCCTACACCGACAAGTCCGCTCCATTGGACGGAGGCAACCCACCTCTGGATCGAGCGACTTCTCGGCGGCTGCAAAGAAAGCTCACTCGTAAAGATACTAAAATACTGGAAGCCGAGGAACTACAACGACAGAAGGAGAAGGATTCTGCTCGGCCACCAAGCTTATGGAATGTCTACTGCTCCATCGTTACCTTCTGGTGCCCTGATGCTGTTCTCAAATGTTTTGGCAAACCGCAAAAGCCGCAGCAGCGAGCCTGGCGAGAAAAGATGGGCCTGCTCAGCATTATCCTCCTGATCTGTGCAGGTGTCGGATACCTCACATTCGGTTTTACCCAAACGGTGTGTCCAAACGGTGGAGGAGAGCGTTTGAGGATTAACAAGGTCGGCAGCGGTTTCTTGATCATCCATGGGGAAGCTTTTGATCTTTCAAAATCTCATCATCCTTTGGCTCGTGGTATCCCCGACAATACAAACGTTCTCTACGATCTTCCTGAGAAACATGGCGGGCAAGATGCGAGTTTCCTTTTCCAAAATGTCAATGGGGCATGCAAAGGCTTAATAACCGCCGCACCAAACTCCGACGTGCCAACAGACGACAGCAATGATCTGGCCTGGTACTTTCCTTGTAATACGTTCAACCAGGACGGTTCCAGTAAACCGAATCTCACCATTCCTTATTACCTTGGATATGCATGTCACACTTCTTCAACCGCCCGTTCTGCCTTCTATGATCTCAAAACCGCCGGAGAAGTCTATTTTACATGGGACGATATCAAGAACTCTAGCCGAAATCTCATGGTCTGGGGAGGTGACGTTTTAGACTTGAATCTTCTCGAATGGTTCAACAAAACCCAGGTATCCTACCCAGCCGAGTTTGACGAAATCAGGAACAACCCTGCGGTTCGTGGTGTGGATGTGACGAGGACCTTCTCTTCCAGTCAAGACAAGCAAATTGCTAGATGTTTCACAGAGATTATCAAGGTTGGATCCATCGATACTGCCACTATTGGCTGCATCGCCTCCAAAGTTGTGCTATACGTTTCGCTTGTTTTTATTCTTTCCATTGTGGTCGCAAAATTCCTCTTGGCCCTTGCGTTCCAATGGTTTATATCCAGGAAATTTGGAGCCGCGAAAACTTCTTTAGGCGCAGATTCAAAGCAAAGGAAGCAGCAAATTGAAGATTGGAGCGATGACATCTACCGACCACCACCAAAGCTTATGGATCTGGCAGGCACACCAGACAGGTCCAGCAAGCGTGGAAGCCAGTTCTTCCCAAAAACCTCGAGATTCACTAGTCCCTACGCTGTTGAGAAGACACTTGCGAAGAACCGTCCACCACCAACGACTATGACTAGCCAGAGCTCGACTTCCCGTCTCCTCTCATCAAACCCAATGTATAGACAGCTCAACAATAGCCATGGCACATTGCCTACTTACGAGGGAAAACCATCTGTTCAGGAAAGTCGATCCAGCTTGATGCTCTCCGGGACCACGGAACAACAGAGATACTCGAGCGTCATGGGTGAGGTTGAAGGTCCGGGTCCTGCGGGTTTTATTCATGAAGCTGTTGTTCCTCAGCCCCCTCCGGAATGGCAGCCTTTCGGCTATCCTCTTGCACACACTATATGTTTGGTTACAGCCTATTCCGAAGGTGCCGAAGGTTTACGGACAACACTGGATTCCATTGCTACAACAGACTATCCGAATAGCCACAAACTTGTCTTGGTCATTTGTGACGGTATGATTAAAGGCAAAGGCGAGGATTTGACCACTCCCGATATCTGTCTTGGAATGATGAAAGATCATGCTGTGCTTCCCCACGAGGTCCAAGCGTTCTCATATGTCGCCGTGGCAAGTGGATCTAAACGGCACAATATGGCTAAGATTTACTCGGGATTTTATGACTATGGCGATGATTCGCACATTCAAACTGACAAGCAGCAACGTGTTCCAATGATGGTAGTTGTCAAATGCGGAACTCCCGACGAGGAAAAGAAGAGCAAGCCTGGAAACCGTGGAAAACGTGACAGCCAAATTATCCTAATGTCATTCTTGCAGAAGGTTATGTTTGATGAACGGATGACCGAGCTTGAGTTTGAAATGTTTAACGGTATCTGGAAAATAACTGGCATTTCACCAGACTTCTACGAGGTTGTACTCATGGTGGATGCCGATACCAAGGTTTTCCCCGACAGTTTGACCCACATGATTTCCGCTATGGTTAAAGATCCAGAAATCATGGGGCTCTGTGGCGAAACCAAGATTGCCAACAAAAGAGAATCCTGGGTGTCGATGATCCAGGTGTTTGAGTAAGCATGCATGACTCCTATTTTACCAGATGTATGCTGACAATTGCAGGTATTTCATCTCTCACCATCTTTCCAAGTCATTTGAATCGGTCTTTGGCGGTGTAACTTGTCTGCCTGGCTGTTTCTGCATGTACCGCATCAAGGCTCCTAAGGGTGGCCAGAATTACTGGGTGCCAATCCTTGCCAATCCCGATGTAGTCGAGCATTATTCAGAGAACGTGGTAGACACGCTGCACAAGAAGAATCTGCTGCTACTTGGCGAGGATCGATATTTGTCGACCCTGATGCTTAAGACCTTCCCAAAGCGCAAGCAGGTTTTCGTCCCTCAAGCTGTCTGCAAAACCACTGTCCCTGAGAAGTTCAGTGTTCTGCTGTCACAGCGTAGGCGATGGATCAACAGTACGGTTCACAACTTGATGGAACTTGTGCTTGTGCGAGATCTGTGCGGCACCTTCTGTTTCAGCATGCAATTCGTTGTATTCATCGAGCTTGTTGGAACACTGGTTCTTCCCGCAGCCATTTCGTTCACCATATACCTGAGTGAGTCCATGAAATGTTATGTTTATATAAAAATATGCTAACGGGAAAAAGTTGCCATTTCGATTAAAGCTGGCATAACGCATACCGCTGCTCCTGTCATTCCTTTGATCCTTCTTGCGCTCATTCTCGGTCTGCCTGCAGTCTTGATTGTGCTCACTGCTCACCGATGGTCGTATGTAGCGTGGATGTTCGTTTATCTTCTTTCCCTGCCAATCTGGAACTTTGTACTGCCAACCTACGCGTACTGGAAGTTTGACGACTTCAGTTGGGGAGACACTAGAAAGACAGCTGGCGAGAAAACTAAGAAAGGGGGTCTTGAGTACGAAGGAGAGTTTGACAGTAGCAAGATCACGATGCGACGGTGGCATGACTTCGAAGCTGGTAAGTCTAATGATTACAGTGCATGTCCAATCCTGCAGTCGCTGATAGAGGAAACAGAACGAAGGCTCAAAGCCCCAAGCGCCGGGTGGTCGCAGCAATCGACGTCGGCTGGAGGGTGGCCGCTGCACCAGCATGGTAATGACTCGTACTATGACAATTGATTTAGCATTGTGGCGTCGCTTAGGATCGAAAAAAGGTGGTTCACTGCGCCGGAGCTGGAGATTGCATTTTTTTGTATCACATTGGATTATCGTTCTTATTGCATTGCTGGTGTCTTTGACTGCATCTATTGGCTAGCCGCGGCTTTTTGGGTCTTTGTAGATGATGGTTTTGTCCCTAGTATTCCTTGTACAGATCGGCCTCACTACCTCGCGCAATCATAATACTCAATTCATGCTGTGGCCGTCGACTTTGTGAAGCCGTGAGGCAGCGCGGGCTGCGGACGTGCCTTTTGGGCGTGTTGCCAGATGTCTCCAGGGTGTGTTTTAGGACGTGTCACACGCAGTCCCAGCACCGGCAAACGCGCCCTGGAGTTAGGTCTCGGACGGGCCAGGTCGCTGCGGCGGAGCGATGTCCGTCAGAATCATATCGTCGGCGCTGCTGTCGAGCCGCTGCACATTGCGCTGAAAGTGGGCGTGACCGAGCGACTCGCTTCAGCAGGTTGGCCTAGCTGGCGTCGCACAGACTGAATCTCCAAGGAAGGCCCCCGACGCTCACTCTCACTTCTTCCATCCTTGTGACCACTCGCCCGTTTGGTCCCGCTCCAGGGTACCGTCGGGGCGTGGCGTGGGCCTTGCTGGCCGTCGCCAACGTGGAAAGCACCACGAGCGGTTGTGAGACGTCCACCGAAAAAGAGGCCCACGGAGTTGCTCCCTGCCATCCTCCTCCACCATCGAGAGCCCCCCAGTGCCACCAAACCCGCCTGGGGCACGCTACCTCTCCACGTTGTCATGGACTGACCGACTCGACCAACACCATGAGCCGCCAGGATAATATCCCATCCAGCGCCGATTCACCTGACTGTTCATTCCCAACCCGTTGAGACTGCGCTGCGACTGCGCTGCGACTGCGTTGTGCCGTTCTTTGCCCACTGCAAGTCTCTGTTCGCAGCCCGCCAAGGTACCTCCAGAGTGACCCTGCAGCTTTATTCGACCACGACCACCAATCTATTCAGGCGCAGATGCGCTTCGCTCCCGATATCTCACTGATCGCCCTGCCCGACCAATACAGGCTGAAAATTCTCTTGCCTTCTCTGGAACAGCTACTTCGAGATCCAGATTCGAACGCCCACATTGTTCCTTCCCTCTTGGACAAATCGTGCTTCCATGCAGCTAGCCGTCTGGGCGAATTGCGAGTAGAGCTTTTAAATTTGTACATACGGCGTCTGCTTTAAGCCTTCCAGAAGCTTGCGCATACATTGCATACTCCAGAATCCCCACGCGCCGCCACACAGGAACATTTTGCATCCTCCAGAATCTCTACCTATAGCACCAGACAGACCATTCGGTACTGCGACTCAGAGGAGGCGGCTGGTCAATCTCCGCCTCTCTTACCTCGCCTTTTAGGCTCGCCTCTCCCAGACGACTACCCCCGTCGCAGGTCACTATGACTAGCAACGACGTCTTCCACTTTGGAACAACGACCATGCTGTCAGGCAACGTTGAAAATTCACAATCTGTACCAGCCCATATTGAAGAAGAAGAAATATCTGTGGAAGAGGCGGAGGGGAGTCCCATGTCGTGGCTTCCGTCGCAAACCGTTTCCCTGCCCACATATTCCCCAGAAGGTTGGATAGATGACAGACCAAGTCACGATGTTCTGGAGGACGAAGACTACAGTGGCGAGGATTCTCAACCTGGAGGGATATCACTGTCAGTCGATCCGACTGAGGTGGAAGGTCCCCAACCAATGAATTCCACGCCAAATGGTGTTGCGCTGGCCTACGCACCACCACTGGCTTCGCATTGGGGTATTCCGCCCACTGAAGCGCCATTTGATGACCTGCCAAACCCTTTTGACAACTCTCTAAGTGCACTGAGTCTCCAAGGCACCAACAACACACATCCTGTATTCACAATGACTACTGCCTCAGAGGGTCTCCTGCAACACGCTCTGACGGTTTTGGGAAATGCAAACGCTCTACAACATTTTCATAGCCTGGGCTTTGATGAAGCCTCTGATTTCTTGGACGACGAGCTACCAGCAGTGAATGACTATCAGGCCGTCAACGATGTCTGCAGGTTCATCGATCACTGGGCAGTTACCGGTGGGCTTGAGAGCGGTGCAGATTTGATCGGTCGAGCGGCTGCCAATGTTAGAGGCTGGGAACGACCAGAGACAGTCACAAGAGAGGAGCTCCAAGGTGATCAATACGACATCCAGGGTATCAACTGGGAAAAGCTCGATACCACGAGGGAGAAGGCTAGGTCGGCTCGAACTAAGCTTTGTGCCAAAAAAGCAAGGTCACAGGTACGCATTAACAGAGTGCATTGGTTCAAGGTTATGAACATCTGCAAGCAGAGTGCTTTGTGCAATTTTGTCTTGACCTACTTCAATCAGAACCGCCTTGCCTCCTTTGAAATCCATAGCAGACTCCTACTCTCTCATAGCCACTATTATTACATTAATCTATCGTGCTCTGTGAGATGATATATATACTAACTTATATCCCTAGTGGGCAAAGTCCATCCCCAGTACTGAAAACTACTACCGTTTTCGTAGGATGGACACGGCTCACCGAGCTTTTGTTGCTCATTTTCAGCTTCGAAATCTCATTTCTTGTACCTCTAGAAGCGATATTTATTACGCAACAAAATCACGCGTCATGCACACAGATGCATCAAGCCAAACCGAGTCTTGTATAATGGACTTGACGAAACCCTTGGGAGATCCATCGTCTCCTTCGACGTTCACCCTTACCGCACTAACGGCGTCCGAAGAGGTGCTGATAGCGGGGGGTTTCTCGGGCGAATATGCTCTAACGAACCTGTCGTCCGAATATGGTACCTCACCAACGCAGGGCTACGTTACACACGAGTATAATGGCATCACCAATCATGTCCACACATTCCAAAGCCGCAGTGGCGGGAAGCCCCAGGGCGTTTTCTGTTCCAACGACCAACGACTGCGCGTCCTCGACTGCAACACCAACCAGCTAATCTACGACTTCGGCTACGAGCAAGCCATCAACTGCTCCGCAACCTCGCCCAACGGCCGCATGCGCGTAGTCGTCGGCGACTTCCACGAAACGCTCATCACGGATGCCGAAACAGGACTCCCGTTCGAGCGGCTGCGCACGCACACAGACCACGTCTTCGCGTGCGCCTGGGCCGACGACGGCATCCACGTCGCGACGGGCGCGCAGGACTCGCAGGTCGCGATTTGGGACGCGCGGCGCTGGGGCCGGCCGCTCGCCGTCGTCGCCTCCGTCATGGCGTGCCCGCGCTCGCTGCGCTTCTCGCCCGTCGGCGGCGGGCGCCGCGTCCTCTTCTCCGCTGAAGCCGAGGACATCGTCAATGTCCTCGACGCCGTCTCCTTCGACCGCGCCCAGACGCTCGACTTCTACGGCGCGACGGGCGGCATCGCGGTTACGCCTGATGGCGCCGCGCTCTTTGTCGCCAACTGCGATAGCAAGTTCGGCGGCATTCTAGAGTTCGAGCGCGTCGGGTTCGGCGAGCCGCATGGCGCCGCGGCGGCGGGGCGGCCGTGGCGCGGCAGGAGGGATGACTATGCGTTGCTGAGGGAGGAGACGCCGTGGGAGTGGGTGGCGGAGCGCGAGCTCGATGACGACCCGCGCGTGAGGATTCCAGCGAGGGCGAGGGCGCGGAGGGGGTTGGAGCTTGCGAGTCTCGTTGTTTGAAAGCCTCCTTTTTCCGTATTTCCCCCATTTCCGCCGGCTGGCGATGAGGCGGGCGGGGAGGGCGGCTAGGTCATGACGTTACGCCTGCACGACTTGTACGAGACATGCTTGTTGCGCGGATATTGAAAAGAGTGGGAGGGAGGATATCACGTCTTTCTCTTTCTCTCCGGAACCCCATTCGCGTGACACCTACTCGCTATTTGCGGGTGTGGTATGTGCGGGGTTTTCAGTTTTCTCTTCACCTCCTTTTCTTTGCTTTTTCTTCTTCTGCAGATGAAACTAGTTTCACGCCCTGTTTAAAAAGTAGAATTTTTTTCTTTTCAGCTTTCGAATCTCGTGCTGGCGGTACGGATGAGGTTCTTGCCGATTATCATCTTCATCGCCATCACCACTATTTCCCATCTTCTTTTACCAGCCTCTTATCACAAACCCATCGTCGCCACCACATCATATGGGTCCTTTCCCTTTCAAACCAAAAACAGCTACATCAACTATCTCAAATCGTCTGTACCATCCCCCATTTCTTCCCCTCGCCTTTTTTTCCCCTCCAGCTATCCTATAGTCCACACTTAGGCGCTTTCATTTTATTTTATCCTTTTTCTCAATTCCCAGGAACCAGGTTCGGAGGCATGGAATGCGGCTTTTGAGGGCGTGGGATCAGCGAATGGGTATAGCCGCTAGCTAAGCGTGCATTTGGAGCAATTGGGACATCTGGGCATTAGGATGGAGTTTGACATTTCTGCAAATGAGGGTAGGGGAGGGGAAGGGAAGGGAAGGGAGAGTAAGATAAGTTGCGAGATACTCTACGGAATAGCAAGAAGAGCCAGGGAGGTGGCAGCAGGCGAGTCGGAGGGTGAAGAAGAGGTCAGGATCAGGGGGAAGGGGGATACGAGTAGAATAAATAGCTAGCTAGCTAGTGTGTGCTGAGTCCTCATGCGAGGAAAAATACCAACAAAAGATTCAAACCGCTATGTGCCCGCTTTGCCGTTCCCTCGTCCTTCTCCCTTCTCCCTCCCATATTCTCCATCCCGTAGCTCCTGCCATGCATTCCGCTTTCACCACTCACCCACCCCCTCGCATGTGACAGCTACACGGTTCCTCTCACTAAGCCTCCTCCCCCAACCCACCCCTCAACCTCACCCGCCCCCCCTCAATCCCGCCAAACCCCCACCGCCCCACGGCCCACGCTTGCTGTAGCGCCTCTTGCGCCTGCAGCACGCGCATGTCGCCTGCGGAAACAACTGCGGGCGCTCCGGGCGGCGGCAGGCCGAAGGGCGCGGCGCTGGGCGGGCAGACGGTCCCTGGTGCGGGGAGGGCGCCGGTGTGCAGGTAGGCGCGGATGGCGGCGGTGGTGCAGAGGGAGGGGGCGGAGATGGAGCAGTGCTGTTTGTGGATGCGTTAGTGTTGCGTCGTCCAGAGTGCTTGGAAAAGGAGGGGGGGGGAGGTGTGCGCACGATGAAAAGGGAAAAGGGGCAGAGAGCAAAAGAAGACAGGCGAGAAAGGACGAACTCACCCCCGCGGAATCCTGCTCCAGCACCACGCTTCCCGGAAACCTGGCCGCCATCTTCCACGCCGACCCAACCGGCGTGACCGGGTCCGCCGTGTTGCCCACCCACAGCACCGGATGCGCCGTCTGGCCTTTGAACGGCCCCGCGAAGCGGTGCAGAGCGCGAACGCGCCACCCCGCGCAGCGCATCCGGATGCGTGCCCAGATGGCGCCCGTCGAGGGGCTCTTGGCGTCCAGCGCGCGCCAGTAGGTGTCGAAGCTGGCCGGCGTGAGGAACGACTGCTCGGCGCCGTCCGCGCAGATGATGCTCCACTGCGCCACCTGCTGCTGCAGCATGTCCGAGATGTCGCGGGAGGCGTTGCCGCGGGGGCAGGAGTAGGAGTGGATTGGGGCGAGGAGCGGGCGCAGGGCGGAGCCGTCGCGGCGCGCAAGGGCCGCGAGGAGGCGCGCGAGGGTGGGGAAGGTCGCGATGGGGCCGTAGAGGGAGGAGAAGATTAGCAGCTTCACGTCGCTGTAGGATATTACTTCGGGCGTGGGCCCGGGAACGGGGAGAGGGTTGTGGTAGAGGCTGGCGAGGAGGTCGGCGACGCGGGACTCGATGTCGGCCGGGGTGGAGGAAGGGTGCGCGAGGGGGCAGAGCGTGGGCCCGGCACGCGCGCACGTTGCGTAGAGTGTCTGGACCACCTTCTCTGTGTCGTCGAGGTTGTCGGTCCAGAGTGTCTGGATGTAGTCGTCAGCGTCGACGACGCCGTCAAGAATAAGCCGCGAGACGCGTGAGGGGTACGTGGACGCAAAGGTGCTGCCGAGGAACGTGCCGTACGAGAAGCCCCAGTACTGCAGCTTCTCCTCGCCCGGCTTGTAGGTCAGATGCTGTGGCAGGCCGGGCAGTTGGCAGAGCCCCGTTTTGCGGTTTCGTGCTGCGGCTTCTTGCGATATAAGGCGCCGGGCTTCAGACTCCTTCCATTCGCCGTGTCGTTCGATGAGTTCGACCATGTCACGTGCGACGGATGCTGTAGTGATGAACTGTTTGATGTCGTCTCCTTCGGTAGTGCGGTTGCAGGTGTCACCCAAGGCCTGGTTCATGGACCACAAACGACCCAAAGCTGCATCAGAGCTTCCAAGAATGCCCTCAGTTATCTCACGCAGCATCCAAGACCAGCTGGCCGGCCCTGCGTCAAAACACATGGCGACAGGAGACGTGTTGCCAATACCTCGGGGATCAAAACCTAAAATGTCGTAGTACTTCGCCGTCGAGTTCTCTGCCAGATAGGAGTCTGGATGTTCCGGCGAATCGACAAGCGTCTGAATCTGAGTGCCGGCAACGGCTACGAACTGAACGCCTGAGCCTCCAGGCCCACCGGGGTTAACGAGAATGGGTCCGCCATATCGCGGATCGGTCACGGGGACTTTGGCGGGGACTTTGGCGATAGCGAGGCTGATTGTTTTGTTTAGGTTCGTGCCGTTCCAGTAGTCCAAGGGTAGCTCCAGTTTGGCGCATTGGAGGTTGCCGTAGCATTTGTGGAAATCGAGATACTTCAACGTGGGCGTCTGCAAAGTTAATTCTGTATCCACAGCGTTTGTTGTAAAGTTTTTGTGGCATTGAGTGGGGGAGAAGGAAGGAAGCAGAGAAGAAAGGAGACAGAAGAAAGGAGACAGAAGAAAAGAGATAAGGGAAAGGATACTGGGAAAAAGACAGGAAAAGAGAGGTAAACAGACAGAAAAGGGCAATTCCAAGGATGATATATTTACCAACCATAGGCGGATAGAAAATCAATTAAAGAAAGTAGCTTACAGAAGCCCAGTCGAATGCAGCTAAAGTATCTTCAGATATTTGCTTAGCAGTGGTTGAAGTGAACGGCCATAACATCCACGAGAACACACTCGGATACAATGTAAACACGGACAAGAAGGATTGATATAAGAGGATAGCAACCGCAGCTGTTACACAGACGGATGCTATTCGACTCGTCGAATGCGGAGAGACGCCGAGCTCATTGTATGAGGACTGGAACTTCATACTGTATTCCTATACAGTCAAAGGGGAATGTGAATGTCCGACGTGCCTTCGCGGGCGGGCGCTGCCCCTCCTCGGAGGCAACCCCAGAGGGTGGAGGCCAAAACGGTCAACGAGTGACAGACTCTATCTTATCCCTTGCAACGTCAAAATGGGTCCTCAGGGTATCGATAAGAACCAACCAATTAGATTAGCAGAATTTGGTGCCCGTGCTCAGAAATACAAGGCTGGTGATATTTGTAATATACTATATAAAATTGATATAGGCTTAATCTCTGGAATTAAGTCGCTCAATATGAGGCCTCCAGCAGTCGTCCTTCCTGCAGAACGGTATTTTACATATACTGCAGCCAAAATGAGTCCTTAGAGGACGCGCACGCCTCTCCCATTCCTTACTATCGCGAGGCTTCCTTGTAGTATTAGGTGAAAGCTCCGATAGAGCCTTTCGACGCTCAATACACTGCTCCTGAGTACGCCTACCAGCCTCTATACAAGCTAAGCAATGAACCTCCATTGGAAACAGCTTAATTAGCTAATGCTGCGCCGTAGGGACCCATATTATATCATCTATGGAACGTTAAGGTGGGTGTTCAAATGTATAATTCTTTCGCTTTCGGATTGAGCGTTTGAATAAGGCTTTACGAAGGTCAATTCGAAATTGCTTGTGGCTATTCTTGCGACATTTGTATCGATCGGTAGGTCGGTAGGAAGACAGTAGGAAGCAATTAACGATTACTGTATCAAGAAGGAAGTGCCATAGAGGCTTCCAGGTTTGCCTGTGGATCCTCTGTGTTGTAAAATATAAGCGCAATTAATCCGCAATATCCACGCCGTACATATAATGATTATACCAAAATATAAAGGTAGGAATAGGCAGTAGCTTCTCAAAATCGTCGCCAAAGACCTTCCAAGTCTGTCTGGCGCCGCTGGCAGTGAGGGGAGGACGTTTCTGTATAGTAATTCTAGTTTGGCGACCTGGTAATGTGTAACGTCATCAGATTTTAAGCCTTAAAGTTAAATTAGAGAACTTACCGTCATTAACAGTACTCATAAAAAGCACAATATTGGCGTCCTTCCAAGCAAACTCCATTACCTGGCCATCCTTAGAGACCTCTGCATACAATTCTCCCCACGGTATTTAAGCCGCATAAGTCAATTTAAGCTCTGCAAGCGTCTAGTTGATTTACTCGGCTAGAACCTTCTTCTTCTTCTTCTTTCCTTTTGTAGTTATAGCCACCTCAATATTGCCTTCAAGGTCCCCCTGTTCCTCACGTTATATTTTAGTCGTTCGAACGGTTCCTATAGCTCTAATACCGAGGCCTCGTAATCGTGTAAGAAGCTTAACGCTTGTAAATAGATTATTAAGCCAAACAACGTACTTTTTGGGAGGGTAGAGGCGTTCTCCTATTTTGGTGTCTTTTTGAAGGAGCAAGTCAAGCACTACTGCCTGTGTCTTTGAAAAGCCTTTATTAGTAAAAGACTCATCCAAATTAACTGGGCCCTTCTTATCGCCTTTAGCGTGCCACATAAAGTCTAGTATATAGCCCTCATTCGCTAACACCCATATTTTAAAGCCTTCGGGTGTAGGTTTAGATGGAATATTAACAATTTCAGGCGCACGGCCCATAAAGCGTTGAATCGTCTCATTAACGGCAAGGTGAGTTTTAGGCGTGTAGAGCTTCCTATAAGTAAGCCGGATATGCTTAGCAAGCTCATCGATTCGGTTAAATATAGTTTTAGGTGTTTTATCGGAGTTCGGCCATAGTGGTGAGGCTCAAAAGTAACGATTAAGCTGCTGAAATCGAACAACTCCTATGTATTGTTTGACAATATGCTCGGTACCATACGTGTTTAAATCCTTCCAGTAGTCTTCAATGGCTGGTTCTATGGTAAGTCCCATATAAATAAGCACCCCAAAGTACGCGTACAGCTCCTACCTGCATATTGGTTGCCATACGCGTAAGTTCTCCTTTTCCTCATCTGGAGGATAGAGCTCCGCGTGCTTATTTGTCCATTCCACAAGATTATCTATAATCTCATCCGTAAAGAAGAGACTAAATATCCCAAAAGGATCGTATATATCAACGTTCGGAGGTAGGTTTGGTGAACCATAGTGGTCCTAATCGTCAATATGGAGAGGTTCGAATTTAGGTAAAGGCTAGGGCTTAGGAGGAGCTGTTTTCGCAGTCTTATTTGGGGGGACGTTATATTAAGTCTTCTGAACGAGGTCTATATCGATTCTAGCACGATTGGAAGGCATAGTGGTGGTGTAATTGATAATTGAATTCTATGTAGATACACGCGTAGATTTGAAAACGGTGTTCCCGCACGGGCCACCTACTCTGAGGACCCTGACGTTGCAAGGGATAGGTACGAGTCTATCTAGGCTAGCGGAATTGTTAATAGCTTTAATAGCTATTTATAAGGTAAGTTCTTTACTAGTATCCTTTAGTTCTAAAGAGATAATCTTATATACGCGGCGTAATGGCGCGTAATATTACTCTACTTTTTTAATACTATTATATGCCTTAACGGGGACTTCCTTAACCTTAATTGCTATTGCCTTTATCTATTATTAAAACTCTATAGATAAGAAATTCTTTTCTATATTATAGATAATTTAATTAGGGGGTCCTAAATAGATATTAATCTAGTATAACTAAAGGGTATTCTATATATTTCTAGCTAATATATCTTTTAAGAAACGCGCGGCTTAGAAGGAGGTTAAGAAGTTAATAACTTAGAGCACTAGCTTGCCGCTAAGATATATAACGTTAATAATAATACAGAAGTTAAAGTTATAGTTATCCTTAAGGGTGAACTTAAATCGGCTAGGGGACTTCTAGTTTATTTAGTAGTAATAGTAGTACTTTATAAAATGCTTAATTACCTTAACCTTAACTTTATAGCCTACTTGCTAAAGAACCCTAAGTAATTAATAAACGGATAGGTAGCTAAAATGATGGTGTAGTTAACGTAACTTTAACTTAGTTAAATGGCTCTAAGCAATACTCTTTTCTAGTTATTAAAGGAGCAGCTAAGGGTAACCCTACTTATATATAATAGGCACCCAATTATCTCCCTGCATGAGCATATTCTTAAAGTTATTAAGCTTAACACCTAATTTATTTATATCCCTAATGTAGAATAGAAATAAAGTATTTACGGGAATAACGTGGAACGTAATATATCCTAAAGGAGTTTAGACCCTAATTATACCGAGAGAGATTGCGGTACCCTCGCTAAAACGTATTATATGTTGGCCTACTATTAATTAGTTAATTTGGATAGAAGTATTAAGTTATTAAAGAGCTTAAACTTAAGGTTCTTCTACTATAGATACTCCTACGGCTTTAGTATCTGGTATAATACTATAGAAGATATTCGCTAAGTATCTATTATTAAAGGAGAACGCGGAGCTCTCCTTTAGCTTATTAAAGATATCTAACTTTATAATAAAATGGAGCGTAGATTGGTTATTAAGAATAGTAATGGTTTATATACTATCTACCTTACTATACTTAGTAAAGTATTAGTTAGGTAAGTAGTCCTTAATTTCTATATCTATAAGGAGCTATTTAGTCTTATTAACCTCACCCTTAAGATCTTCTACGCCTTTATATTAAACTAAGAAGCTTTAGAAGTAGGCTATAGTAACCTTATAATTTCTAACGTTTCTTATACTTTAACGGAACTTATTATATGCCTCTTTTTGCTTATTAAGGGAGTGTCTAGTTAACTAGTAATTTAGCTTCTTATAAACGTAGCACTTTTTCTAGTAATTACTTTAAAATAAACCTCTATAAGAACCTCTATAATTACCTTATAGTTAATATTAATTATACCCTTTTTTATATTCTCTACTACGGCCACCATATATTTAATTAGTCTAGTTATAATTATATTAGTTAGGAATACTTAGTTAAGTAGGGTTTTTAGTATAAAACTATTAAGATTCTTATTTTTATATTATAGTACCTATAGCGGAGCGTAGCTTAGTATATACTCCTTTAAATATATCCACAGGTTTATATAGCGCTAAGTTATACTTAAGAACGCTATAGTATACTAAAATAACCTAGTCCCTTAGACTGTTCTTATTTTAGTAAGTTTTAATAAGGCTATATTAAATTTTCTAGAGTTTATTAAAGAGTAGTTAAAGGCACTCTAAACGAGTCTTTATTAGGTTAGAGGTAATAACTCTTTAAAATATAGTCTTCCGCCATTCAGATATATAAAGTTGGCGATTCTTATTAGTTTTAAAGTGGGCTTTAGTAAGCTAAAGTATTATATTAAAGTTATAGTTTTTACCCGTAATATAGTTATAATAGAATATTGCTGCCCGTCCCTTTAATATAATAAAGAAAGCGTAGTGGTACTAGTGGCGTTAAATTTTAACCTTATTGTAACAGTTATAAAAGACCTATAGTTTTACTCTGAGTATATTATACAGTTCTTCTCTAAACTTCTTCTCTTTATCTAAGTATACCTTTATTAGATTCGTGACTTTTTATAATAAAGGCTTACCGGTTAGCTAAAGTAGAGAAGGTAGAGGCGGAGTAACTCTAAGTAGGAGAGCACCTCTAGGTAGGAGAGTAGCTTTAGGTAGGGGGTTAGTGTTCTAGGGGTTTTAATACAAATTAAAGTTACCTTTTAAAGAATATAGGTTGTTTTTAGGTTTCCGTAGTTAACGTATAATTTTAACTTCTATCTATATTAGTTCTTCTATACTAGTAATAACGGCCTAAATATTACTAGCAATTGGGTTACCGTTCTTAGTAATATATACCCTATTCCTATAGAGGAAGTCTTAAAAATCCTAAATAATATTAACGTTGCTAAGTGCCTAGGTATCAGCAGTCCATCCTATAAAATCCTCCCTAAAATACTCCTATAGTTATAAATCGGCGTAGCATTTATTTTGGTAGAATATAATATAGTATAGGAGAAAGCCGTTAACTTATTTTACGGTATAAGTTATTATATTAAAGGCGAATTTATCCCAATCTTTATTAATAAGTTTCGCGTGCTTAGCTACCCCTAGTAGTAAGGAGTCTTTCCAGTTATTTAAAGTAGGCGTAGCCATGTTTTTAGAGGGAGGGAAGTGTTATTAGTATAGGGATTATCGTTTAGTACGCGTTTGTAATATATATTTATTATTTAGTACGTGTTTATTATTTAGTACGCGTTTAGACGTGTATTTATAATTATAGGGCTTAAGACTAGTTCTAGCCTTAAATTATAAAGACTTATAAAGCGTATTATTCTATATAATAGACGTAAGAATCTGTAATCTTAAAAAGGCTTAGGACTAGTTCTAGCCTTTAGATCCTTAGATTTGTGGAAAAGTTCTATTTAAGGTTTAGGACTAGTTCTAACCTTAAAAGACAGCTCCCTTTAGCATAAGTAGTACTAGTATAGTAGCTTATCTCTTCTTGGTGGAATACCTAGCTACTCTATAGTATAATAGTAAAGTTAACCACTAATTAGTGTTGGTTATATAAGGTGATATTACATAGCTACGGTTCGTAGATAGTATAATAATTGTTATTTTTAATATTCTTGAAGAAAGGGGTGAGGAACTTAAGGTTCCTCACCACGCTAGTGCCGCGGCGACACCTGACGGCAACTTGCTATACATGACGGCAATATGCCTTATATGCCTTTATTCCCAACAGAAATATTACTATTTAAGGCGAATTACGGATATAAGCTAAGAATATTATTATCGCTATAATAAGCGAGAAAGATAAGTAGCATAGCTAAGTAAAGAATAGAGATATTAATAAATCTTTATATAGACTTTATAGAGATAGTAAAAATAGTATAATAGAGAATAAAAAAGTACTATAACGCTAAGAGATCTAAGGGACTAGATCTTAAGGAGGAAGATAAAGTATGGCTACTATATAAAAAATTTAAGAGTTAATAACTAAGTAAGAAATTAGACTATATTAAACTAGGACCTTTTAAAATTATTTAAGGGATTTTACTAGTTATATTTAAGTTAAACCTACTAGCTAAAATAAAGATCCACTCTATATAGTATATTATAATACTAAAGCTAGTATATAGAGATATTAAGCTACTAGTTTATAAAGTAGATACCTATAAAGGGTAAGAAGAAGATAAATAGTAAGTTTTAAAGATTATTAGTTATAAAGATATTAACAATAAAATATAGTATAAAGTTAAGTAAATAAGCTATAATGAGACTATTTAGGAACTACTATAGAATTTAAAGGATGCTATAGAAAAGGTAAAGGAGTATTAACTGTAAGGGCGCGAAGAGGCTTTAGGGCAGATTTAAAGGAATAATATAAATTCTATCTAAATCTATAAGTATAGCTCTTGTAGAGAATAAGACGTTGCGTAAAGAAGGGAAAGAAATAACGCGAGAATCTCATAATTAAATAGTTAGGGGTCTTGGTAGTCGATATATATATATATACGCACGCACGTACACAGTCTTCTAATAGACTTTGGTAGAATCTGGCAGAACTTAGCAAAACTTAGTAGAAGTTAATTAAGCTAGTAAAATTTAGCAGACTTTGATTAAGTTGGCAGAATTTAGCAGAATTTATCTGTTAAGTATTTTACCGAGACATTCTTGTTATAACTAGGCTAGTCCCATTATATTAACGGAGAATAGGTTAGGCAATATAGAAAAGGAGCTAAAACTAAAAGGATTAGTTAAGGGCGATAGATAAGTTAAATTATCTATAAGATCTACTACTGGCATATAAGCTATTTCCGCCTCTCCTTAATTAGAATTCTTTTTAGCCTCTTTAGCCTTAAGCTTATAGAGACCTTAACTAAATATAACTCCTTAAAATATACCTTCTTACGAACTTTTATAAGATAACTTAGTTAAGTATAAGTATTTAGCTAAGCCTTTAGGGCCTAGAACGCTTTGTTAAAGCAATACTAAACTTTAGTAAGAGTATTAAATAGCTTACTCTTTAGTCTTTTAGCTGCTACTAATACGTAAAACCCTAAAATAAATTAAATAAGAAACTAAATGGATATAAAGAACTATAAGACGCGTATACTTAGCGTTAAAGACAGATTAAATATTATAGAATAACCGTATATTTACTTACGTATACTTAGTATAAAAAGAAGGTTAGCGACTAAATAGAGCCGTAATTATAATATATACTAACTTCTTATTTATATAATAAGAATAGGATGGTATAACTTTACTAAGGGAAAAAATTAATATTATAAGCCGGTTATAATAATTAAACGCTAAAGATCTAATACAAGGTATTAGGAATAATAAAGGTTACTAAATTAAAGATAGAAATGCTATACCTTTAATAGATAACTTAAAGATAGAAGATATCTTTAAGGATAAAGATAAAGAGGAAAGAGATAATATTACGGACCTTATATTAGCAGTAGTAACACTACTAAGAAGAGATATATATAGGTTAGTTAGGATAGTATAAAAGGCGCTAAAACTAATTAAGCTATAGGATAAAGGGTAGCTAAGTTATATATATTAGGAAAAAATTTACTAGCATCTAATTTTACTTTTCTGCCATTTTAGCGTTTTCTAGCTTTTCTAGCATTTTCTAGCATTTAGCGGCTAAATGCAGCATTTATTACTAAGTACTAGCATTTAGCTGCTAAATACTAGAAAATGCTAAAATGGCAGAAAAGTAAAATTAGATACTAGTAAATTTTTTCCTAATATAGAGGTTCTATATAAAGTTTTATATAAAGTTCCGCATAAAGTTCCGTATAAAGCTCTGCGTAAAGCTCTACGCGAAGCTCTACGCAAAGCTCTATATAAAGCTCTATACAAAGTTCTATATAAAGCTCTATGTAAAGCTCTATACGAAGTTCTATATAAAGCTTTACATAAAGCTCTACACAAAGCTTTGTATAAAGCTTTACATAAAGCTCTATATAAAGCTCTGTAATATATAGATCGTTAGCCCCCTAACGAAAATTTTAACCTAAGGTTATAAGTAATAAGCCAATCAATTAACCTAAAGCTTTAATTTAGAGCTTTATTATATAGACTTTAATTAATATATATAGAGATAAGGTTTTCCAGGGGGAGACCCCCTGGGACCCCCCTATATAGAGCTTTTACTTAATTTAGAAGTAGTAGTAAGGTTAAGGCGCCTTGCGTTCCTAATTGTCGTCACGTGACGCAATTTTTAGGTGACGAAAACCGCCGTTAATGTTGCTCGACTGACACCTACCGGAGGTTCCTCCGTCCTTTCTGTCTCCTCTCTTACCCGTCTTCTCGTCCGATGCTATCTATATCGCCATATTAACCAATAAATCCCTTAGTAGAGACTGGGGAGGGGTATTAGAGCGCCTCTAGCTCTTATAAGGAAGAAGAAAGAAGAAAAGAGGAAGGTATAGAGGAGGGAGTATTTATAGATGGGAGGAGGCCTGCGAACGGGAGATTAGGCAGCCATAATATAGATATTAACGTTACTCGACTAACACCTACCGGACGCCCCTCCGTCCTTCCTGACTCCTCTCTTACCCATCTCCTCGTTAGATGCTGTCTATATTACCACGTCGACCAATAGATCCCTTAGTGGGGACTAGGGAGGGGTATTAGAGCACCTCTAGCTCTTGTAAGGAAGAAGAAAGAAGAGGAGAGAAAGGTGTAGAAGAGGGAGTATTTATAAACGGGAGGAGGCCTATAAACGGGAGATTAGGCAGCCATAATATAGACATTAATGTTGCTCGACTGACACCTACTGGACGCCCCTTCGTCCTTCCTGTCTCCTCTCTTACCTATCTCCTTATTAGATGCTGTCTATATCACCACGTTGACTAATAGATCCCTTAGTGGGGACTAGGGAGGGGTATTAGAGCACCTCTAGCTCTTATAAGGAAGAAGAAAAGAAGAGAGGAAGGTATAGAGAAGGGAGTATTTATAGACGGGAGGAGGCCCTACGAGTACGTGATTTGGTAAGTACTAATAAGCACGAGATTCTCGTACAAAATAGGCTTAATTGCTTACCAAAATACGGGGTGTCTCTATTACTGCAGTGGCTACTACAGTGGTAGAGACGCCTTAAATATTTAATATAACCGACTACTAAGGCTGTCGATAAGTGAAAGGTAGGCTACCCATGTGGTGCAAACAATATAGTTATTAATATCGTTTATAGCCTGTTTTTGCTTCTGGTATACGCGTAGATCATCCTTATATTTGGCGTAGAGCTAGTTATAGGCAGTAAGCTGATTTGGGTCTAGCTTTGCTATTGATATAGCCATAGGTAGTATGTCCCTTAGTATAGGCTAACTTAGTAGTTCTAGCTTTAGAAGATCGTCTTTCTTCTTAAATAGGTCGATATACTGCCATACCTCGTTAGTTTTAGCTGTATCTTGGATAATAAAGAACTATTAAATCTAATTAGATGGCTTATCAAGGATGAGGTTAATTTTTAATTTAGCAGAGGTTATTATTTTTAGAATTTAATAGGTTAGGAAGGGTCTAGGTTAGGGTCTAGCTAGCGTCTTAGCAGAACCTTATTTAGACATTCCGAACTTTTAATTTAATTTATTAGTTTATTCGTCAGTCGGATTTTGTTATAGGGAGCGCGATTAATAACCCCTACTAACAGCTCTAACCACGTCTAATTTTTAATTTATAAATTGGCAGATCTATAGGTAATAGTTATTTTAAGCAGCTCCAGGT
>Ga0307515_10005229_pt1 | contig 26388 bp, 13 predicted proteins | sample 17_EM_MG_FD_194513 | JGI IMG/M metagenome (GOLD analysis project Ga0307515, IMG submission 194513) | Populus trichocarpa ectomycorrhiza microbial communities from riparian zone in the Pacific Northwest, United States - 17_EM | ecosystem: Host-associated > Plants > Roots > Unclassified | place... | reverse complement strand
CCTGACGTAAGATTGTACGGCATATATAGAGCCTTAAGGGTACTAGACCTTACTAGAGGCAGAAGAGAAATAAGCTTACGGCTTATGCTAAGAATATTAAGAGCGGGTCTCTATTCTTTATACTTAGCGCTACTAATCTACATTAGTATAATCTACACTCTTATATACCTCTATTTAACGAATATAAGGCTGCTAATAAGGCTTAGCACTACCGGATTGCTTCTTAAAATCTTAATAATAATCCGCATATTACTGCTTACTGGCTATATCGCCGCTTTAATCTATTTAGGAAGCACGTGCTTATAGGCCTATTTAATAGCACTGACTTTTGGTCCCGATATAAGTGGTAGGTATAAGGCAGCGGCTATATATATAGCTTTTTATGGAGTTTAACAGCCCTAAGGCCAGATCCGTTAGCTATTAAATTAAGGGCGGCTTTTGCTAAGTACTGGGCTACTTTTATATCCGTAATTAATCCTAATTAATTAAGGCCTCCCAATCTCTAATATCCTTTTACTCTAAGCTATAAAGAACAGCTTAATACTAGTAAGCTTCTTACTACCTACCTTAATCGATTTTAACAGCACTATAATTGCACCAAATTTTACTGCTTAAGATTAAAGAAAGGCTCTACTGGAGTAAAGGAGTGCTACTTCTATTTTCTACGGTCTCTCCGTAATAAGGCTGCTGTATTAAAGGATTAAAATCCATATTACTGGACGTTCTATCCACAGCGTAATAATAAGCTTCTTAATAGTTATAATGCAGCTATAATATTAGCGTAGATGGCAAATATTAATACGTCACCCGCTATAAGCATATTAGTAATAGTTAACTATATAGGCAAATATTGCAGCAAGGAAGAGAAGAAGTTAACTTCCTACTAGGAGTTACTCTAATTAGTACAGCTGCACGCTAATAGCCTTTATGCCTTTAGTTCGGTTATGGTTAGGTTTATAAATAAGCTTATTACCAAACGCAATTAGTTAGCGCAGGAGGTATGCTATCTACTTTTTAACATTTCCCTTTACGAAGGCTCTAGGAATATAGTAACTTTAAATTGCTACTAGAAGGATAATTAAAGCGCTACATATAAGCTTAATAATAGGTAACTAAGAGGGTATAGACTATCTAACTATAAGAAATATAAGCGCCGCCTAGATGGGGTAGAGGATATTACTTTCCTTAATTTTCTACTTTATTTTAATTACCCTACTTATAAGCGTCGGCTAAGAGTAAGGCCTTAAGTTATATCGTACTTTCCGCGATATAACGGCGATCGTTCCTATCTATAGTATCCTAAGTTCTACTGTATAAAGCTCATTCTTTATCACCCGTAGAGGGAGTATAAGAAAGTAGCTACTTATACTAATAGATTTGGGGCCCCTGATTATGTGGCTTCCTATTAAGCTTACGTTAACTCTTATTAGCACCCATCTAACTACTTCTGCAATTAGAAACTAGAGGAAGGTTGCGAAACTGCTGATAATATTAATAAGTTTAAGGGCGATTTCGTAGACGACTTAGAGCTATATTAGTCCTTTAAGGCCCTATATGCCCGCGTTTAAAATACTAACAAAGTTAAACTTAAGGATCCTAACAGGCTTAGTAATAGGGAGCTTAATTATAACTACGACTAGAGTACGTATTAGGGTACGTACCCGGAGCTTAATAAGAGGACTTATTAGCAGGAAGCATAGCTACAGCCTCTACCATAGAGCCGCCTATCCTAAACAGCAACTCTATCCTCCTTATAACCAAGTCAGCGTTATATCTATAATATTATAATTAATCACTATAGGTAGATCTAAGCGGGCCTTAGCCCCCCCCTACTGCGGATTAACATTAATAGAGAGGCAGGAACCAGTAAATTACATCTTATTGCTGTTCTGTTTACTACGCTCTATAATATAGCCATATCTAATAGCAAGCCGTTGCTATTAGTTCGAGCCGCCCCTACTAGAGTAGCTGCCTTTAATATTAACGGTAGAACTACGTACAAACTATTAAGGTTGCCAGTAAATCGCCCCTTTAAGGAATTACCTACTTCTAGTCTTACGCCTCTATAATAAGCTTTTAAGGATATTCACTATCTTATCCTTAATAAGAAATCTATAATCGGGCAAGTATATCTAGCCTAGATTAATCGCCGCCTCCGTTAGATCTACCCTATATATAACGACGACTACTTTAAAGGCTTAAACATCTTGCTAGTAGGCAACTTCCATTAGCTTCCCCCTGTAGGTTAGGCGGCCTTATACAGTAATCTACCTACTAGGCTGTTAGAGCTCGCTAGCTATAGAAAGGGAGCCTATAAGGTAATTAACCGAACTGCTGTCTTAGATTAAGTTATGTAGTAGGGCAGTAATAACGCTAAGAGCTCTGTATTTAGGACCGCCCTCGCGAAGCTATATAGTAATTCTGTAAGTAATTTAACCTAAAAGCTTCTTTTAACTAGGTATAAGCAGGGCCTATCCACTAATAAGGTTGCGGGCTTTAATGATATAATTCGACTATATAGCACACGCGCTGCTATAGGTAAGTATAACACTACTCAGCTTCGCAACCTTTTACAGCCAGTAGTGGCTATTAAGTTAGTTAACACTGGTGTAGGTATACGGAAAGTCACTCCTAATTAGTGCGATACTATAGAGAATCTAGCCCTATATATTGGCGCGAAAGTAATGCTAATATAGAATATCTAGGTTAAACTAGGCTTAGTAAATAGTACTACTAGTATAGTTAAAGATATCGTATAGAAGGGACACGCGGATATTAAAAAGGATCAGCCTTAGTTACTACTAATTATAGTAGATAGGTATAACAGACCTACCCTATTCACTCAGCAGGATAGTAAGAAAGTCATCCCTATATTTTCCATACTTTATAAGTAGGTGTTACGGACGCTTTAAGTACGATGTTACGACTACTTGGAGAAGAGTCGGAGGAAGCTAGTTGGTTGATACAAGCACGGTCTAGGATGGATCCGGTAGAACTATATGACGAGAAATAGTAACCGAGTCACGTGATGTGATCTGTGTAATCTATATGATCTATATAATCTGTGTAACAGAGTAGACAGAGTATACGTACCTTACGTACAAGAAGGATTTCATAGGAGTACGGTTATATATTTAAGGACCCTTAATCCCTACCTAGATAGTTCCTTCCTTATAGTAATTCTCAGAATACAATTAGAGTTAATCTATTAGGCAACCACTCCACCAGTTATTATTACGTTATTAACTTTACGCATTACCTATACACCTAGCCTATTAACAGGACCCACCGTAGTACTTGCTATAAGGTTCCGTTACATAATTACTACCTAGTTATAGTATTAAAAGTCGAATAATATGCCACTAAAAGCAGCCACCACAACGCCATTAACGGCGGCAACTACTTTAAGGTCTAAAGGCGACACTAGTATAGCAGATACTGACTCGCAATAACCTGTAATGGTTAGACAACTATAAGTAATAGTCAACTAGTTAATAGAGAATAATATAACGCTTAAACAGAGGATCAACGGGATAGGCGCAGCAAAGGTTAAGTTACTATTAATTAAAAGATTCTTAGGAGAGAGATTGAAGCTTAAAGGATTCCTTATGCAAATGCACTTTAAGGTTATGCAAGAGGGAGCAAAGCTAGTAACACCTATAGATTAAATAGCTTACGCAGGATTATTCTTATTAGGAAGAGCACTTAAATGGTTTAAGCCTTACTTTATAGAAATACAGATAAATGGAATAACAACCACCAATTAGGAGGTGCGGTTCATATTCTTAAGTTAGGAAGGATTTATAGAGCGACTTATATAAATGTTTGGAGACCCAGAGGCAGTAACTACAGCGGAAAGAAAACTCTAAGATATTACGCAACAAACCTTAGCAATTAAGTACATAATATAGTTCTAAACGCTAGCTATATAAGTTAAGTAGAATAATAGGGCGCTTATAGCACAGTATAAATAGGGACTTAAGGCTAAAGTCTAGGACGTAATTATTCTGATAGAAGATGCGGACACCCTAAGGGAATTAATAGATTAAGCGATAAAGATTAATAATAGGATCTTCTAAAGGGAACAGACCAAGAGAGGTTAGGATAGAGTTCTACAGTCATATAAGGCGCAGAGTACGCAACAACAAAAGCCAAGTTAGAAACTATGGTATGGCGCAGAGCTAATAGACCTAAGTGGTACTAAAGAAGCCTATAAGAGATAGAGCAAAAAACTATAGAAACCCAGAGGTTAAGGATTTAGTAATTACAGGACTAAGGAGTAGAGGCTAAACTAGGGATCTTATTAGCAGAAGACGTTTAGGCGGACTCTATAGTAAAGTTAATGGTTTAAAAACGGAGCTTATATAAATTGCGGGAAACAGGGTTATTTCGCAAGGGATTATAAAGATAGTTAGAGTTACTATATAATAAAGGGAACCTAATTAGTAGAAGATATATACGTATAGAGGGATAACAGTATACTATAAGGAACAAAAGAATATTTAATTAGAAGTTTCGCGTTCTATTATAATAACGCATGCCAAATTTATAAAGACGCCAAGTACGGTGTAAGCTATTAGCTACAAGAGCTAAAGTTAAGAGGACTTAAAGGAACCAAAGAGTTAGATAAAGAATAAGATCGACTCTATAAGCTAGATTAAGATATTACAGCAATATGCGGATAATAATTAGCAATAATAATAATGGAGTTAGAGTACTTATTAATTAATAGTAATAAGGACAGTAAAGGAACTAACTAAGGGTATTTAAACCTTAATAACGTAATAGAAGCAGAGACTAAGACCGCCATAGAGTAAGGTTTAATAACGGGTATTATAACACCGTTGGATACGGCATCCATCGCTTTATAAGACGGCAGGAGTAGTATCTAAAAGAGATTAAGCAAGCAGATGACTGCTAGTGCTAGCTTACCACTCGATAAAGGCAAAAAGCTAAAGGCTTAAGATTCTTAAGACAAGATAAGAGAGATCTAAGATTCTAAAACCAGGATAAGGATAACCTAAGGACCCACAACGGACAGAAACCGATGGAGCAGGGCAGCAGCTTAGTTTAAAGATATATAAATAAGTAAGGGACAGAGTTTCCCATAGGCATTAAACTCTTAAGATAAGATAGATAAGATTTAAGACTCTTAGGATGAGATGAGAACACCACGGACGCCTAATTAAACTAAGGCGGGAGCTAAACTTAAGTTAAAAGTAAGCTCGAAGTTAGTTATTCTAGGTAAACAAAGTATTCAGCCTAAAGATTGAAAAGTTAATACGTTGGTTAAAAAGTATAAGGATATTAAGGATCTATCGGAAAAACAACAACTATAAGAAAGTATAGAAGAATTTAAAAGACGAATCTTTGTATAGTAAAAGTAATCTATAGAGCTAAGAATGCCAGATTGCTTTAGAAAAAAGACACCTATACGGAAGGTTACTAATAGGCTAAAGGCAGGTATACCTAGAGCTAAGTGGCTTACGGAACTGGAAGAAGAGGAGAATCTAGGGATTCTAACTAGGTTCCAAGAACGATATATAAAAGGCTATTACGAAGCAGCAATAAAAAGATACTTCCTTACGGACAGATCGTATACACTTAATAAGCTATACCGAAAGTAGTTTAGGCAACGACATAATAATAAGTAGGAAGACTTTTATATATAGTTAGACGAAAAGGTTATACTAAATTAGGCAATGTCTAAAAGACAAATAAGTTATATTAAAGGAGCCTTAATTATAACGTTAAAGGATCTAGAGGAATAAGCTATAGACTAGAAAGAGATAATATAAATATTAGTACCAGCAAATAAGACAGCAACGTTTAGATTAGCGCGATAGAGGTTTAAACTTAAAAACGAAGACGAGTTAAGAGTTAACCTAAGACACCTAGCGTACTACACATTAGCATAGATTGCATGCGTAGATAATATATACAATATATACAAAAACCTAAAAGAAAAAAACCAAAAATACCCTATAAGAATGTATTGGGCACTAGATAAGAAATGGTTTAGGAATGCTAAGTATATATACAGATAGCATTTTACGGAAGTTTAAGAATAAGGGGACTTAATACTTTAACTAGGAAGATTCCTTACGGAAGAATACCTAGATAAACGACAATAGTAGGAATATCTAGAGAATACCTATCTATGGCATATTAAAGATAAAAAGCGAACTAAGTATTAGCCTAAGTTAGACTAAGTATAAACAGGATTAAGTAGCTATTAGTTAGGAAAAGTAGAGGCCTACGGGACTAGAGGGAACTAGTAGTAAAACCTTAGACCCTTAAAGGAATTTAAGAACAACACCTAAATTTATAAGTTAAGTGGTAAGATTAACAGTTTAAGGTACTAATAGATAGTAGAGCAATAAGGAACCACATCTTGCTAGTAGTAGTTAAAAGAATGGGATTACCACACAGGAAAAAGGAGCATCCTTACCTATTAGTAATAATTTCAGGAGATCCGATAGCCTATAGAGGAGGTATTATTAATCTTAAAATAGGACCTATTTAGTTAACTATTAAAGGGAGATAAATTAAGATGTCTTTTAATATATTACTATTAGGGAATAATAAGGCAGTACTAGGAATACCTTAGTTATAGGAATATAATCCAAAGATTAATTAGATTATAAGTTAGGTTAATATTAGGGATACTTAACGCCGTAAGATATAATAACAAGCTAAGTTGGTATAGTACTAAGTAGGAGTAACCTATAAAGAAATAGAAAAAGGGCTAAGCTATATACTAAAGAGATACTATAAGTACGGTAAGAAACTATAGTCACCAGAAAGTAAAAAGCTATTAGAGTATATAGTATGGGACTATAAGATAGAATTGGAACCAGGAATAAGTTTAAGGTTTTTTCCAATCTATAAGCTTACTAAAGAAGAAGGTAGAGCATTAAAAGAGTTTATCCAGGAGAACTTATAAAAGGGATATATTAGACCATCGCAATTATTAGCGGGTTATCCAGTACTATTCGTACTAAAGAAAAATGGCAAGCTAAGGCTATGCATTAACTATAGATAGTTAAACAGCATTACTAAAAAGAATAGGTATCCTTTACCCTTAATTAGCGAAATCTAAGATAGGATAAGCAACGCGCAAATCTTTATAAAGATAGATCTAAGATGGGCGTACTATTAGATTAGAATTAAGGAAGGCAACAAATAAAAGGCAGCCTTTAGGTTAAAGGAAGGACTATATAAACTATTAGTTATACAATTTAGACTTATAAACGCACTAGTAACGTTCCAAAAGCGAATCAACAATGTATTAGGAGAACACTTAGATGAGTTTGTTATAGTATATCTTAACGATATTATTATCTACTTAATAACTAAGGAAAAATATGAGAAACATATTAAATAGGTTTTAGAAAGACTATAAGAAGAATAGATGCTAGTAGCAATTAAGAAATGCGAGTTCTTTATAAGGAAGACCGATTTTATTAGATTTATTATTAAACTAGGCAGGTTAAGCATGGACCTAAAGAAGATTAAAGCTATAGTGAATTAGTAAGAACTAGAGAACGTTACGTAATTAAGGTTGTTCTTAGGGTTTTGCAATTACTATAGGAGGTTTATAGTACAATGGTTAAAGAATATTAAGCTATTTACTTAATTAACAAAGAAAGAGGAACTATGGGTATAGGTAAAGGAGCAAAAGAAGTTATTTAAAGAACTTAAGGAGTTATTTACCCAGGAACTAATCCTTAAAATCTATTAACCAGGACTAGAGATAGTCGTTAAGACAAATATATTAGACTTTATACTAGGAGTATACTTTATACAGAGATATAAAGATAAATAGTATCTAGTGGCATACTATAGTTGGAAGATAACACTACTAGAGTTAAACTATAATATCTATAATAAGGAGTTATTAGGTATAGTTACAGCACTAAAGGAATAGAGAGTATTCTTACAAGGCACGGAAAAACTATTTATAGTTAAGACGGATTATAAGAACCTAACAGGATTCCTAATAATAAAGGAACTTAACTAAAGATAGGTTAGATGGGCAGAAACGCTTATAGATTACCATTTTGAGATTTAGTATATTAAGGGTATAGACAATACACAAGCAGATATGTTAAGCAGAAAGGCTAAACTATAAAATAATAAAAAGCCATTAGGGGCTTTACTGCGAAAAGATATAGATAAATTAATTAGGTATAATCATCCAAAGATTGTAGCAACTTAAGAGGATAAGTTAGAAAAAGTCTACAAGATACTAGAAAGCTTTTAGGCATAAAGAATTCTAGAAGCATAGCTAGAAAATCTATAAACGGATATATACAAAAATTAAGAAGTAAAGTATATCCTAAGAAGTATAGCAGAGCACTTTATAAAGGACTTTTATAAGGGATTAACTTAAGGACACAATGGAGCCACAGGCTTAGTGTTGAGACTCTAAGAGGAGTATATTATTAACGGAATCTAGAGGATAGCTAGAAAGGTTACTAGAGAGTATCTAGATTACTAAAGGAATAAACTAACAAGGTATAAGCTATATAGAGGGCTACAACCTATTAAAATACCAGAGAGACTATAGGAGGTTATATTATGGGACTTTATTATTAAGTTACCAAAATTAAAAAATCCTATTACCGGATAAGATTATAACGCGATCTTAGTAATAGTAGATAAGCTTACAAAGTAGGGATACTTTATAGCGTGTACAGAAGAAATATTAGTAAAAGATGTCGCTAGAATCTATATTAAAGAAGTATTCGTAAGATATAAAGCACTAAGTAAAATTATATTAGATAGAGATCTAAGATTTATAGCAGTATTTTAGGAGGTATTCTTAGCGGAAAAAGGAGTTCGAGTAGCAACTTTTACCGTATATTATCCGCAGATAGACGGTTAAACGAAAAGATTAAATTAGACACTAGAGCAGTATCTAAGGCACTATATTAATCACATACAGAACAATTAGGTATTATTATTACTAGTTATATAGTTTGCATATAATACAATACTATAAGAAGGAATAGGTATATCACTATTTAAGGCGAATTATAGATATAAGCTAAGAACATCGCTATCGCCACATTAAGTAAAAAAGATAAGTAGTATAGCTAAGCAAAGGATAGAGATATTAATAAATCTTTATAAGAACCTTATAAAAATAGCTAAGGTAGTATAGCAAAGAATAAAGAAATACTATAACGCTAAGAGATCTAAGGGACCAGATCTTAAGGAGGGAGATAAAGTATAGCTACTACACAAAAATTTCAAGAGTTAACGACTAAGTAAGAAATTAGACCACGTTAGACTAGGACCTTTTAAAATTAGTTAGAGGATTTCACTAGTTACATTTAAGTTAAAACTACCAGCCAAGATAAAGATCTACCCTATATAGTATATCGCAATACTAAAACTAGCATACAGGAATATTAATCCACTAGTCTATAAAGCAGACACATATAGAGGATAAGAAGAAGACGAATAGTAAGTTTTAAAGATTATTAGTTATAAGGACGTTAACAATAAAATATAGTACAAGATTAAGTGGATAGGCTATAATAAGACTACCTAGGAACCACTAGAAAATTTAAAGAACGCTATAGGAAAGGTACAGGAGTATTAGAAGAGAATAGGTTAGGCAATATTAAAAAAGAATTACTAAAGAACAAGTTACCTAAAGGGGACCTAGGAAGAGCAATTGCTAAACTACTTAGAGTTGTTTCCTTCGCTGTTAAAAGAGAATCCATTCTTTTATTACCAAGTTCCTACAGACCTTATTCTATAAGTTTCTATTCCTTAAAATAAACCTTCTTACGGACCTTCTTAAGATAAAGAAGCTAAGCATAAGCAGAGGCGCGGGCTTTAAGGGCTTAACGATCCTTTTCTCTTACCCACTTAGCGCAAGCTTGATCTTCGCGTTAAAGGCAATAAATCTCGCCTAAAGCACCCGTAAGTTCACCATTAAGCTTCGCAGCGGCAGATTAAACATAAAACCCTATAACAAATTACTTAGGGAACTTAAAGACTATTAAGAGTTATAGGACGCGTATACTTAGCATTAGAGACAGAACAAACATTATAAGACAATTGAACGTTTGCTTTAGTGCACTCTAAATAAGAAGAGGGTTGCTAAGATAAAGGACTCGCTAGTGTAATATAGACCAACCCCTCTTTCGCACAACAAGAATACGGAGATGGCATTATTCCACCTAGAGACAATATCGTAGTAATGGTACGAGACCAACGAGCTATAGAAGAAGAAGGTAGAGGCTTAGAAACCTTTAAAGGCATTATAAGTAACAATATTAACCAAATTAATTAGACGGACATTATACCTCTAGTAAACGACCTAGAGATGCTAGGTATCTTCAAGGACGAAAATAAAGAGGAGGGAGATGGTGTTATGGACGCTTTAAGTACAATATTACGACTACTTGGAGAAGAGTTGGAGGAAGCTAGTTGGTTAATACAAGCACGGTCCAGGATAGATCCGGTAGAACCATATAACGAGGAATAGTAACCGAGTTACGTAATATAATCTATGTAATCTGTGTAATCTATATAATCTGTATAACAGAGTAGATAAAGCATACGTACCTTACGTACAAGAAGGATTTTATAGGAGTACGGTTATATATTTAAGGACCCTTAGTCCCTACCTAGATAGTTCCTTCCTTATAGTAATTCTTAGAATACAATTAGAGTTAATCTGTTAGGCAACCACTCCACCAGTTATTATTACGTTATTGACTTTACGCATTACCTACACACCTAGCCCATTGACAGGACCTACCGTAGTACTTGCTACAAGGTTCCGTTACAGTAGGAAGGTATAAAAGGCTCTTACTTACAGTATTAATTTCTAATTACTCTAGCTTTTACTCTTACCGTATATAAAAGCTAGGGCCTAACACTTAACCGGGTGGTTCTAGATATTAAGGAAAAGAATAAAACAGCCGGGCTAACCTATATAGCAATCTCATAAGTTAAGAAGCTTTTAGGGCTTATATTTAAACGTAGGTTTAATATAAAACAATTTCAGTCATTTATAAGTAAGACCAAAGAGGCACAACAAGAAGATTTTATACGGAGGCAGTAGTAACTACTCGTAAACAACTTTTCCTAATTAGGAAATTATATACTGGCTCAGAGGTAAGTAGAGAATGCGGCATTCGTCTTAGTTTCCTAACTTTTGAACAGCTTAACCGCGAAATCCAATTTTCTAAATTTTAACCCCCCTATCCGTCCTACCTTCCTACTACTTCTAGAGCTATTAGATATACACACAATAGTATATAGAGAGAATTAGCAGTACTGCCAGATCAATATTACTGCTATCTATAGCGTTAATCAATTTTTGGAATTTTTCAATTTTTTTTAAAGGGCGAAAATGTCGCTTATATAAGAAGTCACGTGACCTCCGAGAATACTTAGGACCGCATATTAGCAGCCACAACTTCTCTACACTATAGTTAATATTTTATATATACCGCACCTAGAGCTGCTTACAATAATTATTACCTATAGATCTGCCAATTTATAAATCAAAAATTAGACGTGGTTCGAGCTATTAGTAGGGGTCATTAATCGCATTCCCCCTAACAAAATTTTAGATTTTAGTAATCTAAACTAATAAATTAAATTAAAAGTTCAGAATATCTAAATAAGGTTCTGCTAAGACGCTAGCTAGACCCTAACCTAGACCCTTCCTAACCTGTTAAATTTTAAAAATAATAACCTCTACTAAATTAAAAATCAACCTTATCCTTAACAAGCCATCCGATTAGATTTAATGGTTCTATTATCTAAGACACAGCCAAAACTAACAAGGTATAGTAGTATATTAACCCATTTAAGAAGAAAGATAATCTTCTAAAGCTAGAACTACTAAGTCGGCCTATACCAAGAGACATACTACCTACGGCTACATTAATAGCAAAGCTAGACCTAAACCAGCTTACTGCCTACAACTAGCTCTACGCCAAATACAAGGATAACCTATACATACACTAGAAGTAAAAACAGGCTATAAACGATATTAACAACTACATCATTCGCACCATATCGGTAGCCTACCTTCCACTTATCAACAGCCTCAGTAGTTGGTTACATTAACTATTTAAGGCGTCTCTACTACTGTAGTAGCCACTGCAGTAACAGAGACACCCTATATTTTGGTAAGCAATTAAGCCCATCTTGTACGAGAATCTTATGCTATTAGTATTTACCAAATCACATACTTGCAGGGCCTCCTCCCGTCTATACATACTCCCTCCTCTACACCTTCCTCTTTTCTTTTCTTCTTTCTTATAAGAGCTAGAGGTGCTCTAATACCCCTCCCTAGTCCCTACTAAGGGATCTATTAGTCGACGTGGCAATATAGACAGCATCGGACGACGAGACGGGTAAGAGAGGACAGGAAGGACGGAGGAGCCTCCGGTATATATTAGTCGAGCAACATTACTAGCTATATTATAGCTGCCTAATCTCCTGTGCTCGCAGGCCTCCTCCCGTCTATAAATACTCCCTCTATACCCTCCTCTCTTCTTTTCTTCCTTATAAGAGCTAGTGGTACTCTAATACTCCTCCCCAGTCTCTACTAAGGGATCTATTAGTTGACGTAGCAATATGGACAGCATCAGATAAGGAGACGGGCGAGAGAGAAGACAGGAACAACGGAGGAACCTCCGGTAGGTATTAGTCGAGCAACGTTAACGGCTAGTTTTCGTCACCCAAAAACTACGTCACGTGATAACAATTATATCAGATCTTACGTAGAGGGCTCTGTATTTAAGCTCTGCAGTTTAAATATATACTAGATCCGTAACTAATATAATCTTTAAGCCTAGCTTAAGTAGGGCGCCTTAGTCACTATAGTAGATCCTTACCTAGTAGTAACCAAGGCGCCTTAGTTACTGCAGTAGATTCTTACCTAGCGGTAACTAAGGCGCCTTAATCTTACTACTACTTCTAAATTAAGTAAAAGCTCTATATAGGGGGGTCCTAGGGGGTCTTCCCCTAGAAAACCTTATCTCTATATATATTAATTAAAGTCTATATAATAAAGCTCTAAATTAAAGCTTTAGGTTAATTAATTGGCTTATAAAACTCGGGTCAAAATTTGAGTTGGGGGACTAACTCTCCGCATGTTATATAAGGTACGTATACTCTATCTACTTTATCGCAGATTATATAGATTACGCAGATTATACAGATCATATCACGCGACTCGGTTACTATTCCTCGTTATATGGTTCTACCGGATCTATCCTAGACCGTGCCTGTATTAACCAACTAGCTTCTTCCGACTCTTCTTTAAGTAGTCGTAACATCGTACTTAAAGCGTCCGTAATATTACTTAGGAGGCATTTTAGGAGCTCTAAAAGAGCTATAGGATTGTTATTTTAGTATATAAGTTAGTATATAACGTATATAGCTAATATAAAGCTCTAGCTTACTTAATTTTTGCTTATTAATTAAGCGTTAAGGTGTTTAAGGTTAAAGAGCTTAATTAAGTGTGAAGTTATCTCGGGCGCCAAGACCTCGCGTATGCTAGGCCGTTTCGGGCTTGGCGCCCCGACCGTCCGCGCCTGGACGGTTACCATCCAAGAAGAAGGTTTATGTTTTCTATAAAACAGGCTTTCTTATTAGTGTAAAATGCTCTGCAAGGAACCCCTGCAACGCACCGACAATGTATAAAACTTTAGCCGGGTACCATAGTATATTGGTCGTCTAAGAAGCACGGAATCGCGGCTTTGACAAGGCCAAAAGCCGCACAATTCTTGATATCCACCCTAGAGATACACCCCGGTCAGGTCGCCCAACCAAATGTACATCTGCTAAGATTCGAGAAGTTATTGACAAGGTCCGTCGTAACCCTTCCTAATCAGGAACGCCAAGACAACGCCTTTGTAGCTTATTGGTGGCGCATTTATAGCGCGGGGGGGCCAGGAACTTTTGACCGCTACCTCCGTATTATCTCTTAACCCGCTAGTTAGGGCGCTACGTTATCGATAAGGACCTGGCCAATAAGAGGCTCCTATTCAACTATTATGATGAGAACTATACCCGGCTTGAGGCTACTCGAATTACTGTATATAGCTATGTAAGCCTAGTCTATAGTAGAGCTTTGCTAGGTGCTCATTCCAACACCGTTTACATGCTCTGTTAATGCCTCGTATACAGCTCAGCACGGTGTTCCTGCACGGCCTGAAAACTGGCCCAAGCGTTGCCCACCAGCGGGTTAAGGGATAAGGCGAAGCGGGAAAGGCTAGAATTAGATAGAGATTCGTTTGGCACCGCAGCTGGCGGTTTATGCGAACGGACAAATGAGCGTGGGTTACCGTAGAATGTATAAGGTTAGATAGAAGGACTGCCTTGGCATTTGTTGTCACCACTCTTAGCCTAGCGTACGCATATCTCGGAGCATTATGACCTTAGAGACCAGAAAGACTGGTGCAACCATAGCATCCCCATGAAGGTCAGTATTAGGATTATACTGAGTGGGGCCTGTCGTGCACGGTGGAGTCGTTTTGCTGGTTACGGACCGAATGAAAAAGGATGATTAAATGAAGAGGATGGCCGAAGAAGACGGATGGCCGAATGAAAGGATTTTCACGCAATGAGAGGCTACTCGAACGATGTGGCTGTCTGTGAGAACTCGTGTGAAGATTGACCTATGAAGAAAAGGGACTATATACATATGAGGTATGAGTCATAGGTAGGGGGGGAACCCCCCTACCTAGAACTCCTGAACTAAGCCATATTTGGCGTCTAACACTGTCCGAATCAAAGGATTTGCCCGAATCAAACGGCTGCCCGAATCAAACGTCTGTTTGAATTAAGTGGCTGCCTAAATCAAAAGAAACCCTAAATTTAGTAGCATTCTAAACTATACGGAAGTGGGTCCCAATTCTGGGTCCTCTTGCAATTGCTTACTCTCGCTCAGCCACGGCTTAGTTTGCTTACCCGTTGCTCCCGGTAACTTAACCTACATTCCTGCGTTTTGGTAACCGACTACCGACACTGTGCTGAGACATAAGATCACCGCTTGGAAGGCTCTAAGACAGCGTCAACGCCACCCTATATATTGATCGCAGATCAATATTGCTTGCAGATCACCGTTCCCATTTCATCTTGTTACCTACACCATTTCATGTATATATACCTCTTGATTTCCATAGATTTACAATCAAGTCGCTCGTTCAATTCCTACACACTGCAAAGCTTACAGTTTTTCATGTCCAAGAATAGAAGCGGAGTTTGTACGGGGTCACTTTGTCCTCATACATCTATCGCTATATTCGTGGATTGGCCATTTGATATTCTTGCAACAGAATAGAAGTCTGTCCCACCTTGTGCACGGTCCCACCTCGTGCACGGCACCAAAATTATGCAAAATACGTCTTTTTAAAATACTTATATCTTAATAACCATAATAGCTATTTATATAAAAATTTAAATATAGTTTATTAAATAGTAAAAAAAGCTTTTTGTAAAATAAATTTTTTAAAATTAGACCTTACACAATACTTTTTATTTTTTAACCTATATAAAAGTGATTTTCTTTTATATTATACTATAAATTATATTAATGTTATATTTTTATTTCGTAAAAAGCTTTTCTTACTATTTAATAAGCTATATTTACAATTTTACATAAATAGCCATTATGGTTATTAAGATATAAGTATTTTAAAAAGACGTATTTTGGTGCTGTGCACGAGGTGGGACCGTGCACAAGGTGGGACAGACTTCTATGTGGGATCCTGCGAGGCTTGACAGACGTAGAGATAGGCGCAGAAGCAATGATATTGTTATAGATATTGTTCATGAAATCTTCCTCAGTCTCGACCAAAGGGAATGTTACGTATTTGAAGAGATCCGGTTCATCCTTGTACATATGCAGAAGATATTCGAAATGTAGCTTCGGCTGCAGCGGTAAAGGTGATTATTAGAATGTCGACTTCGATGATGGATGTTATTGCAATTATGCTTGCACGTACATCAAAGCTTTGAATCCTTACGAGATCATTCTCTAAGCTCTGCGTGCGCACCGGATTCTGCCATGATGTTCCCGGAAGCGTGCAGATCAATTCAAAAATGTTGGTATGCGAACGTCAATGAGCAGATGTGAGCTTCAATCAGCAGCGACTAGAAGGTATTGTCTCTAAAGGTGCGAAGAGATTCAGAGTTGCATTGCTGTGCGAAGTAGTCAGTAACAGGCTCGTAAACTATGCCCACAATTGCGATAAGGCACGGTAAATGCAACCCCAGACTGGTAGGGACATGGGTACTAGCTCTCTTTCATCCTGTCATCTCTCAACTCCGCCAGACCTAGTTCCAGGACCTCCAGCGGAAAACTCATCAAGAACCGATTTTCGTGCAGCAGGGCGCAAGACATTGCACACTGACTTTAGATGTGGACCTGCTCCAGTATCTGCTCACCCTGTCACCTGTTTGCTTGCGCGCACTTCTGGAGAAGTCATCCAGCTGCTACCGCAGCATTGCACCATACTTCGGTTCACCAAAGTGACTCCTGTCGCTCAATCCAACGGCTACGTTACTAGGTCTGTTTGTCCGACGCAAGGCTTACTAGGATCGGATCGGAACTCTCTTTTGCTCTCCTATTGCCACTGGTCATAATTGTCAGCCTGATGGATAGCTGGACTGCATGCATTCAGCCCTCCCGAGATGCACCAGCGCAAGCACCGCCCCGCTCAGAGGTTCAGCCTGGTATACAAAAAGTCGACATAATAGTGGAAAAGCTTACCTTCCTGCTCCTTCTGTACTTGACTGCACAAGTAAAATAGTCTGCCTAGTGAGACTTGCCACTCTACTCGAAATCCATTTCCCATCACATTCCAGGTGACAAAGCGTTTCGCAATGTCGCATCTTGCAACAGAGGACCCCATTGTGCCAACAGAAGCCGCACCACTCATTGGTCCAACAAGCGCCACTTCATCGAGACGAGGATCTGATGCTGGTTCTTCCATCGAATTGGGGAGTCTGCATTGCTCAACGTCGTCTACATCAACAACGCCTGGCCCGCAGAATCAGCGCACAAAGTGAGTACCCTTGCGCTGTTAATGTAGAACATGAAAGCATCGAAGCTTATTGCATGGTACAGCACTCCGCAGCCAGCGTCGCCGACCTCTACTGTGGCACCGAGTGCCTCGAGGTCGGCATCTCCACCATCTAGTGCCACTCAATCTCGCAAGACCTGGCCAAGACTCATACATGTTTTTAGATGGTGGTGGTGGTGGGAAGTTGGGGCTGCTCTCCTCAGCACGACCTGCATCCTCCTCATCTTTGCGACACTCATGACAATGCATGAGCAGCCTCTGTCTGATTGGAAGCTTGCGATATCCATCAATGCAACTGTGTCTATCCTCACGACTGTTGCAAAATCTGCTTTAATGCTGCTGGTAGCAGAGTCCATCAGCCATTTGAAGTGGCTCCACTACGAATCAGCACAATGCTTGAAGGATGTGCAAGCTTTTGACGAGGCAAGCAGAGGGCCGTGGGGTGCGACGATGTTTGTACTCGGTGCACGAGGCAGGTCATTACTAGCGACTATTGCATCTGTCATTGTGGTCGTGTCCCTTGGATTTGAGCCAGCTGCGCAGCAAATGCTGTCCTTTCCGTCTCGTTCCGTCGCACTTAAGAGCTCTGCAGGAGCCTATGTCTATCAGGCCTTAGCGCTTAACACCACAGATCTGGTCGAGATCCATCCCAGTACAGCGGCTGGTTATGATCCTCCAAACTCTTTACAAGTCGCGCTGATCAACAGCTTTGCAGGGATCGTGAGCGATGCACCCCACGATTGCCAAACTTCCTTGTGCCAGTTTGGTGACATTGAGACACTTGGTGTTTGCGAGCAATGCCGAGATGCGACCCACCAAGTACATCATATAAGAAACTACACAGGATCAGGAGGCGATAAGGATGCAGATGGAGAGCCCAGTTATAAAGATTATCATGATTACTTCATCGCCAATGATCCTTACTACCCCGTTGTCCAGATCAACTATACAAATCATGGCGCCATAGATGGCAATAACGGCTTCGCAATCTCTGGAAATTACACCTGGAGCATGGACGACTTAAGTAACAGGAGAGCAGGCTTCACGGCCATCAACATGTCCGATCTGAACAGCGACACTGTGGAATCGACAACGATTTGCGATTTTTCGTGGTGTGTGCGCAAATATTTTGCGGCGGAGATCACGAATGGGCAATTCCATTTTGAGAAATAATCACGCTCATTCTTGAATATCACGAACAGCACTGGTTCGGGCGTCTATAATATGGATACGACCTTCATTCTGGGCTCGCCTCAGCCAGGATTTGGCAGACAATATAAGGTGGATCAAATGGTGGATTACGTGCTCTGGGAATACCTCACCAAAGCACTTTCCGGCGATTCTAGCTCCAATACATTGGTACAAATGATGTCACGCCAGACATTCAATTCAACAGCGGGACTTATGTCCTTGGCCATTACAAACTGGATGCGGAGCATAGATAATAACGGTTCCGTGCTATATCAAGGCGAGGCCTTGGAGCCTGTAACCTTCGTTCACGTCAAATGGCCATGGCTCGTATGGCCTGCAATGCTGACCATAGTCGGCTCGATACTTCTATTCGTATGTATTCTCCGTGATCGTAGGAGAACTACTTTGTTCAAGTCCAGCGCCCTGGCCCTGCTGTTCCATGGCCTCCATGGTTTCGATGAGAATGATCTGAAAATTCCTCGAACGCGCCGGGTGGAAGATAATGAGACACTGGAAGAGATAGCACGAAGGCTAAGGGTGAAGTTCGTACCAGATGAAGATGGCATCCTGAAGTTTGTAAAGCAATGACTGCGCGAACTTTGAGCATCATGCAACTGGAGGAGGTGAGTCTTGCCCGGCGACTTGGATCATGGATGTCTCTAGCACTGATGTGATTTGCCCGACAGGTTTGGTTGTTTACCCGACACTTTGGCACATTGCTGTGCCGATCTAGATCTGTGGTTCGGCCCACTTTGCCTTGAGTTGCGGCGATGCCTCGACTCCATTGGTCAATCCTTGTTCCCTTCAGCATCCTCACGACAATCACCAATGGGCCCGCAGATTTTAGCGATCGGCTTTCTAAATAGGCGACTAATCCTTTATGTGACGAGTCCGCTTACCAGCTGCGGTGGTCTGTCACCAGTTAACGCAAGTGATTGTACCTTACCGGACTTGCTGATAAACAAACCCCGTTTGCTAGTTTGTTTACTTGTTTGCTTTGTAATCAAACAACCAATCAAACCCAGAGGCCTGATTTTAGCAGTCAATCAAGCCCTACATCGTTCCGTTTGATATATAAGATATAGGTACTGCTTTTCGTAGTAAATATAGGGGTTCTTGGTGGTTGAGTTTTAGATAATATACCACGATTATAATATAATATACGCGGCGAAAATAAATATTTGAACGCGTCTTTCTAACTTAACCCTCTAAAATCTCCTCCTTTACCCACTAATTCCTATCGCTATCCTACCTATATTACGTCTTCCCATCTTACTAAAGCTGGCCCTATTAATTTAGCAGAAAATACGCCTGTAATTGCGCCTAGCGAAGCCTATAAAAGTTCTAATACCTTATTAGTGTAGAACTGTAACGGCTTTATTAAACGTAGAAAATAACTTTGCCTAATAAGGAAATTATATATTATTTTGGACTTAACCGGAGGTCGCGCTATTTAATTTAGTTTACTAACTTTTAAAAGAGCGACGAGCCCTATCTAAAAAATTAATTTTAGCTTCCAATTTTAGTACTACTAAAAGGCGCAATCTCCTACTTTAGGAGCTATTATATATATATAATAATGTATAGGGGAGCTCCACGAAACCGGCCTCTGTACCTCCACGTGGTGAAGCCCGGGAACCTAGCAGCTACTATTGGTGTTCCGTTGGGATCGTGCTAATAGACTGTTAGAGCAAACGCAGAGACGTTACATACGGCAGCGCATCGCGGGCGCTGCAACGTAATGGCGACGGGAAAAATTTTCTTGCTGGGAGGGTGAGCCCCAGCGGAGACTTAGGAACACAACTACCACGTCTTGAAGTACGTATTCGAGCCATCGAACCACGGCAATCTCTACCTCCGGCGACCCCTTCCTCCTATACGGTATAACTACGTTATACGCGCAATCGAACCATATACACCTCGCAGGTGGGAGGCCTGTAATGAGCCTCTCATTCCCCATCCTACCCGACGGCCTAGACTTACCCGCACGGCATTTCGTCTTCCTCTATATCTTTGGCTGGGGATGTGCATAGGGGACCTAGGTTGGGGCCCTAGGATAAGACACCTAGTTCTATACTACATTCGTCCCGCTGTTCCTTTGGGGTGGAAATCACGCTACAAGCAGGAGGACCGCAGGCGACGGAAAAGTCCACCAATAACCTAGATAGGCCTGAAATTGTTTAGCATGCCCGGTGTATAAGCGCGTCTAAAGTGTCTTGCATTACCGCCTTCCAAATTCATGAAAGCATGTTTCGAAAGAGATCTTCCAAAAATACGAATCTCATCCAAACAATCATTCCTTAGCGTATCTCAGAGTCATACTCTTCATCATCTTCCTCGTCCCCTTCCTCCTCTTCTTCTTCTTCACCACTGCCCTCTTCCTCATCACCCTCCTCCCCGAACTCAACCTCAAACTCCACACAAACATCCCACCGATCCCCCCTCGCCGCACGACTCACATACTTCACGAACCGCAACACTCCCCTATCCCTCAACACAACACTCAAACTGTTCCAACCCGCCGGCATCGTGAACAATACCCCATCATCCTCATCCTCCGCGCTGCTCTTATAAACCGCCGGATCCACCTTCGTCTTTCGCCGCTGCCCCGCCCCCGTATGCGTCGCCGCAGCCTCCGGCGCAGCTCCCACATCGTGCTCGTCCTCGTGCTCATCCTCGTCCGCCGCCATGTACATCTCGTAGCCACCGACCGAGTCATCCGAGTGCGGGTCCGGCTTCGGCGCCTGCGCCTCTTCCGCTCCCGCATCCTCGCCCCACCCGCTTGACGGCGTGATCCCGAGACAGATCTCCAGCTGCGGCGCGGCGTTCTCGTAGGCCGTCGCGAGGGAGTAGTCCATGCCGCGGCGGAACCTGCGCGCGAGGATGTTGGTCCGCGTCAGCGAGAGGCCCGTGGAGAGGGCGAGCCATTTGCGGAACGCGGGGTGCGGGAACAAGACGTCAACGAGCTCGTCGTAAGGCGTGGTTGCTGTGTCTGCGGCCGGCAGAGCAGGCGCGGAGGTGAGGGTCTGGCGGAAGAGGAAGCGGTGCTTGTGCGGGGGGCGGGCGACGCCCGTTGTTTGAGTTTTGGCGGCCGGGTGGGCGGGGATGGTGGGGGTGGGTTCTTGGTCTTTGGATTCGAGGTAGATTCGGAGGCGGGCGGAGAATTCGGTGGAGAGGAAGGAGGAGAGTTGCAGGGAAGACTCGTCGAAGAAGAGGGCGGAGAGCTCTTCGACCGTGTCCGGGGTGAGGTAGTTGGGGTTTAGGTATTTTAACAAAAAGTCAATGTCGGCGGTGGTTAGTTCGTCTTCTTCGTCGGGTTCTTTGCCCGGGAACTGCGAATGCTCCATCCATTGCGGCTGCGGGAGGTCAAATGCATCTGCTTTCCCGCCCTGTAATTGCGCAAGAGAGCTGCGCTCTGCGAACTTGGCTTCCAGGCCTTCTTCGTAACCCTCCTCGCCTTCTTGCGGTATATGGAACCAGCCACTAATAGCCATGCGGACACGGCCTCCATCCTCCACTTCCATCCCATCCACATGTCGTTTGTACACTTCCTCAACATCGTGGAAACTTTCGCCAGGCTGGACGGTGAAGAAAGAGAGCTGGTTCCAGGCCGGTGGGATGGAGACGGAGAAGTCTGGCTTGGGGACCTTGACTTCGTTACCGTCATTACTTGTGAGTATTTCTGTAGGATAAAGGCGCAATGCTCCACCCCATTCGGGCTTCCACGGGATGTCTGGGTCTAGCAGGTAGAGGATCCAGCTTACTCGACGACTGCCGATTACATCGTCGTGGCAGAGCAAGTGACAGCCTGGTGTATACACATTCTATCCCATATGTTAATTACGATTCTCCTATTAGGATTTTGAATGTACGCACCACTGCCATATCCGTCTTTACACCGCTCAATGGTCCCGCACCAGCGATCGTGGAGACGTACTTGCGGAAGGCGGAGGAGTATAGTGCATCGCGGAGGGTAAGCAGGGACGGGAGACGGCGTAATGAGGAGTCGTCGAGGCCATCGAGATTAGCAAGGTCACCGGACTGGTGTATCTTATATATATCGGTCTCTTTTGGCGTGAAGGAGATATTCTCGCGGATCTCGTTGCGGACACTGCGGAGGAGAGTGTCGTCGACGAGGTTCTGGATTACGGCATGTTTATAGCTTGGAAACGGTCAGAAATATTCAATTCAAGCGCATGGAAGAATGATCGCAGGCATACGGTTCCGATTTTGCGTATTGCTGGGAATAGTCCTTTAAGACTTTGGGGTCGAAGAGACCTTTGCGGAAATTCCTTTGCGCTTCATCGTCGGAAATGGCGCGCTTCTTGGATTTACCATTGGCAGGAGCATCGTTCTTGCGCTTCATATTTCGCCTTACTTGGATATTGAAATTGCAATTGAGGTTGGTAGAGGTGAGCTTGGAAATTCTTCAAAGCTCGAAATTTTTTGTCGAGGTTTGGCGATCTCACTGGGCTTCTAAGCCGATTTTAATATATATCAGCCCTCCACCACTCTTATACAAACGTAAATTTAATGGTGTTCAAAAATAAACATGCGTCTATTCCTCGACCCTGATATCTATAATTCTAATACAAGGGTATCCTCTCGGATAATCCCGCCCGTCTAGTATCCTATCAACGCCTCGAAATGCTACGAACTACTAATTGTTAAAAATGACCTAGGGCGTGTTCGGTTGCAATATAGAGTTTTTTCAATCTGACATTGATTCGTGCTTTCGTCCGGCAGAAAAGGACGCGTTTGTCCAATCGTACACGTGTTCGTGGCTTATGCGTAGGGCCTGGATCTGAAATCTTGAGCCCGGACCTCCATATTAAATTGACGCCAAGACCTTCAGTTCAGAAGCTTCATACGGTAAAATTACCAACTTTTCGTGTTCTTTTAGCGTGCAATTCTGGCGTTCTTCGAGCGGCGAGAGGAACATCAAATTTTTGAGGCTGTGCAGGTAAAATCACTCCGAATCAACGGATTCTTGAACTCTCCAGATTGCAACCGAACGCACCCCTAGTTGCCTTCACCGTTATTCGTCCAATTTGCCCTCTACTTTCAATAGGACCCCCATCGTCCGCCCATATGTCCACATAGTCACAGCGCTAGCTGGAGCGGCCTTCAATAGACTCACAGTGAGGCCTCTATACATACCTCTCATGCCTTCGTTCTTCCAAATATGCCTGATGGTCCTGAGAACTCCGTGGTAAACCGGTATATTCCGGTGCACATAGCGAGACCTAGTTGGGCCTTGCACCTGTAACCGTTTCCGGGTCGTATCGAGTGGGTAGACCGCGGTCTTTGCCAAAACGCTAGCTATCACACCAGTTGCAGCATCGGAAGTCCCAAATGGTAATGGGATAGCTAGGTTGGCGAGTACTGGTCTCAAACTCTCGTATCCTGCGAAGAAGAGGCCCATGTACGGGACGATCTGGCTTACTCCTGCCCCAAGCCCACGAAAGAAACCCCGTGGTCCTTCTGTAGTCGCGATCTCACGTATAGAAGCAATTATAGAGAAATAGATGCGGTCACGGCCTTGGGCAGCGAAGCGTGTACGAAGGAGGTCCAGCGGGTAGGTGCCGGTTGTTGCACAAGCACCCGCTAGAGCCCCGCTAATGAAAGAATTGGCTGGATCTGGGAGTCTGTATGCTGCAGGTATGCTGCAGAGAATGCCTGAGGTGTATTTGTACGCGGAGAATTGGATCGATCCATAGGTCAGGTACATGGCCTCTGCCGGGATATTTCCCTTCCATAGCCCAGTGAGACCCTCCTCGCGGAGGATATGCTTGAGGGTTCCCAAGGTACCTTTGTAAACAGGTCCATTAATATTGCGGGTGCTGAGAGGGTCGGAGAGGGAGTGGATTTGGAGTTGTAGACGGATCTTGACGACGTCAAGAGGTGCTATAACAAACCTATGAAGGGACAATTAGCACATGAAGACCTGCCATACAGCGATGGGGGGTATAATGGGGGCTCATTACCGAGAGACCAGGCCTGCGATGGCCCCTGCGATGAGCGCCTGCTTCTGCGAGCCCTGGAGGAAGCAAAGGGAATCAGCTGCGGCTCAGGCGGATATTCTGCGGCGGCCGCGCTATTCGTTACCTCATCTCTGAGCTGGGCGACGCCTCCAGACATGCACTACAGCTCCTCGTTGAGGGGAAGGCGACGCGTATTACAAGGCCAGAGGTGATCGCGTGAGGTGGTGTATGCTTTGGGCCGAGGGTGTTTGATGTCGGGCTTGCGGCTTTTCGGTGAAAGACCTCGGGCTCTTTCATCCCCATCAAGTCAGCCACCCTCCCCGCAAGTGGAATGATCGCCGCCCCTCCAGAACCCCCGAAGTCATGTCTAGATCCCTCACCACCACCAAAGCTGTCTTGAACCCATTGTTCGTCTTTGCGCGCGCCCGTCCGCGTAAATCCACGCCACGAATATCTCCAAAGCACGATGTGAAGGTTCGCCAGTTCTGGGGGAATGCCTTTCATCCACAGCAGCAAGCAGCGCCGCAGGAACAGAAACAGGAACACATCGTCCACAATGCCTCAAATGAAGGACAACTGGATGGCAAGCCTGCAAAGAGCATAGCAGTCACTATTGATGGAGAGTTTAAGATATTCGACAGTCTCTTCCTCCGCGACAGCTGCACCTGTCCACAATGCGTGGACACGTCGACCAAGCAGAAGTTATTCCAGACGTCCGATATTCCAGAGAGCCTAGAAGGTGTTGCTCGAACTGTCGTGGATAAAGAGAGGGGCTGGGTGGTCGAGATCGTTTGGACGAACGATATTCCAGGATACCCATCTGAGCACCGCACAAGGCACTCGTTTGAATGGCTTCAGCGGGCTCTCAATGTGGAGTCGGAGCTTCGAGGCGGGGTACGGAGTGACGAACGGGTGCTCTGGGACCGGGACATAATCACAAAAAACAATAAGTGGATTGAATATGAAGACTACATGGCCAATGACGAGACCTTATTCAGCGCTCTTACGCACTTGAATAAATTTGGCCTGCTTTTCCTCAAAGGCGTGCCTGATTCGGAGAAGTCAGTCGAAGATATCGCGGGCCGAATTGGCAATCTGAAAGATACCCTATATGGACGAACTTGGGATGTCAAGTCAAAACCAAATGCGAAGAATATTGCCTATACCCACCAGTTCCTAGGCCTTCATATGGACTTACTGTAGGTTGCATCTCTCATGCTTAAAACTCAATTGAGCATTTTCTGTTGGATAGTTGATTCTCTATTTTCCCAACCTCTCTTTTCTACATATCTCTCTTTTGCTGTATTTTATCTTGAAACCAGAAGAACAAAAGGCCACACGAACCATCCGCTCCCCCACCATCCCACTAACCCTTCTCAGCTACACCACGAACCCGCCGCACCTCCAGCTCCTGCACTCCCTACGCGCCCGCTCCCCCGGCGGCTCATCTTTCTTCAGTGACGCCTTCCACGCCGCCACAACCCTACACACACGCTCGGCCTTCCACTTCCGCACCCTGTGCACCTTCCCCGTCACCTACCGCTACCACAACGGTGCGCAGCACTACCACTGCTCGCGCCTGACCCTCGAACTCTTCCCCTATCCCAAATACTCCGAGCCCACCAACCTCGCCCTCCGCCGCGTCAACTGGTCCCCGCCCTTCCAAGCCCCCTTCGAGGCTCGCATCGGCGGTGCGTATTCAGACGCTCTGGCGAATTACCGTGCTGCGGCCGCCGCGTTCGAGGCGTTGGTGAGTGCGCAGGAGAATGTGTTCGAGTACAGGCTTGAGGAGGGCGAGTGCGTCGTTTTTAATAATCGGCGCGTGCTGCATGCGCGGCGGGCGTTCGATGCTAGCCAGGGGGAGCGCTGGCTCAAGGGCACGTACGTGGATGACGATGTGTTTTTTAGCCGGCTGCGGGTGCTGCAGGAGCGGTTTGAAGGGCGGTGGCTCGCGGATGGGGTGGTGAGGCATGTGGTTAAGTAAAAAAGAAAGGGGGGGGGGATATTTTTTCCCCTGTTTGAGGCATTTGAGCGAGCGTGGCGGAGGCACTTTTGGGCGGGAAACTGGCCTGGTGTCGGTTGAGGGTTTTGTTTTGTGACTGCCTTGTCTATATACCTACTTCGTTATTCATAGAGGT
>Ga0307515_10005228_pt1 | contig 26388 bp, 21 predicted proteins | sample 17_EM_MG_FD_194513 | JGI IMG/M metagenome (GOLD analysis project Ga0307515, IMG submission 194513) | Populus trichocarpa ectomycorrhiza microbial communities from riparian zone in the Pacific Northwest, United States - 17_EM | ecosystem: Host-associated > Plants > Roots > Unclassified | place... | reverse complement strand
CAGGTCGATGTCGCACGAAACCGAGCTCCCTGTGTCAAACTCACCATAGGTCGAGCATACGAAGAGATTAAGTAATGGGGGTGGGCTAGGTGGAGTTTCAATGGCCTTGTGCCCTCCACTGGGTAGCGGGAAGTGGGAGGAAACGACTTTGCCTGAGTCAGAAGTAGGTGCTGCGTGAGCTAGTTTGGCCGTAGTTTAGCCGATGGATGGACAGGAAGTTTTCGATGGACAGGGGTATAAAAATATGTTAATTAAATGCCATGACCACCAGTGGTCGGCCGGCTTGTGGTAACTTAGCTGGGCACCCCTTCGGGGTGAATGCAAAATGATTACAAACAAACAAACCCCCGCGAAATCAACATTTTGGATTGGCCGTTGTAGGAAGAGGATTGTATCCGGTGTTATGTTGCATACCTCCAAGATTACAGGATATTACACATATAGAGAAAGCGCGTAGACAAGCTCTTGAGCACCGATTCACGCAATAGTGCAACAATTATAAATCCTAGCTTGCATTCGGCCTGTTCACACGGCATCATCCTGACATAAGGATTCTGGTCATATCTACAATGGAACCCTGATTACACATGGAAATCCATCCTAGACCTCTGAAGTAATTTCCAGAATTGTTAGGATGCGCCGAAGGAGTAGCTCGATGGGCTAAAAGAGGGGCTCAAGATCGGGAATGATGGGCAGAGGCTAGCGACTAGATCCCAGGCCGATTCGCACAAACCTCTTTCAAATGTGGTTGAATGGGCCTGTCTTTATGGTGCTATTTCTGTCATAGTGGAGGATTTTTCATTCTGAAGGTCAGTTTCAAAAGAACCTTTCCCTACAACAGTATGCTATGGCACCATCTGCGTAGGTACAAATATCATATACATTCAGTTAGAACTGGTAAAAATAACCCCAGAGAAACCAACCCTCCCCAGAAGTTGGTTGATTCTGGATGCTACATGGCGGTCGTTCTGCCGCCAACTCACGCCAGGAACTGTCGCCTGAGACTACCGCCTGAAAGTTCCTTCTGTCCTTGCAGAGAATTACCATGTTGTCATTCGAGAGGTTCTGCATCCAAAACTAAAGGAATTCGGTCTAAAAACCCTCACGAAACGCTCCAGGTAATTCACCGCAGTGTGCGCCAGTGGTTATGGTTTGAGTATGCGGTTGCTGCCCTAGTTCCCGTCATCAGTACCAGGTAGGTCGTTTTGTGTTAATAAATATTGCAGGCAATACAAGGGACTTGCCCCGAGAGCTACGGGGCATTTTATATTTTATTCCACGAGACTAGATTCCCTGGAATTGTTACGATATGGAAGGGGAGAACCGTATGCGTATATAGACTTAAGGTACGGAGAAGAGAGAAGGAGAAAGACTCGAGAAATATACAGGAGGCATCAGCCCCTGCAGCTGTGACCGTGTATCAGATCTGTAACATGTCTCCGGCTTATGTACATCTGTAACAGGATTTGTTAAAGTAGAGATAGAGAAGCTTGATTGTGTCTATCTAGTCGAGGCCCAAAGGCTATATATATATGGTAGTCCATGTACGAATGCGTGCGTACGTATCTAGAAATGGCTGAATACTATTAGCCTAACAGTAATCTCCCATACGAGGCATCATCTCTGGCCATACGAAGGCTGAGATCTATTTATACAACAGCAATTGTTGAAATATAGAAGGGGAGAACCGTGTGAATAGACTTAAGATACAGAGACTGGAGAGCAGGAGAAAGACTCGAGATATATACAAGGTAGTTGAGTGCCTTATGCCCTACCGGCTATGTGCCTTGACATCAGCTCAGCTGAAGCTCAGCTCGGTCAGGTTCATGCAACAGCAATAATGAGGGCTGCATTAGTGATAGCTCATGACTGGCGTTTCGTCGCCGAATTATTATCTTAGTTGATTCGTCAGAATATTTTTTACTGCACCTAAATTCATTTGTGAAATAAATGGCACAACCGGGAGGGTTAGTGGAGAAAGGTTGGTAAGCGCGCTCCACAGGAAGAAAAATATTCGCCAGCATATACATCCCGCCTCAATGAGGTGCAGGGTTTAGAATATCACGCTAGCACTCGTTCAATAACCACTCGTAACGCTTTATATAATTTATTGCTTCCTCATAATCTACTGCCATCAGGGCAGTAAAATACCCCGATTGTTTCTTTTACCGAAACTTGACTAAGTGAGTCTAAGCTCGTTCATTAAGTCATGAAAAACCTGGGCGGTGTTGCCCTAAATAAAGATATGGAAACTAAACTAAGCTACACGTGAGACTTCCACACCCTGGATCTGTTATCAAGTATAGCATCTTTGTGATTGTTCTCGCTGAACTTGGAAGTATATTATCAATGGGTCGAGCGTGTAGTGCGGACGAGAGCGAGAATGCGCCGGCGATTTAGATGTTGTCAATGGTCATTTTGTAGGTAAGATTGTTTTCGGTGCTGCATCGATAGATGGGGTTCCAACATTGCTGTGTTTCATGCGAAGTTGTGAAACAATCAGTTGCGTAATTGGGCTGGCACGTTGTGTGGGTGAATTATAATTAGAAATACTTATAGGCCGGAGTGGCAATGTCGAGTATTTTATCGCCATTTGAACGCACGGGCCGGTTACCGGGAGCTGTATTGTTTGGACGAGGTGGAAATTCCATCGCCACTCCACCGTGCTTTCCACTTTACGTATGTGGGGTAGTTGTTGTGGCATCACATAACGGAGCGGCAGTCTGGAATCATGAATGTGCAATATAATGCGACATCAAGTGATGCTTTGCGCTTTCTTTGACAAGCACTACTCTGATCTATATTCCAGCCAGTCTTAGTTCACTCCTCATGTAACTGCAGAATCTCGATCGCAGAGTTCAGTTTAGTATCCTCGTATCAACCCTTAGTAACAGGCTCAACGATAACGTACTGATGGATTATCTTTTATTCCGCTTCTACTGTTGAAGGATTCAGTGACCAAGAGTCAGTCGTTACCCCGACTTGGCCGGTTTAGAGTAGACAAAGATAACATTATGCCACATTTATATTACCGGTAGCTTTGGTCTTTATCTGGCAGGTCGGTCTCGGATCTTAAGATAAGGTGCTGATTCCTACGTGAGCGGTTGCACCGGGCTTAGTACTGGCCTATTTTGGAAGTCATTTCCGATACCGTATTATTACTGGAACTGAGTATACCATTCCACAACGCGATGAGGATTCTGCCTAACAGTGTTGCGGTAACCAGAAACTATGTTGATGCTTTTGTTGTTTGTGTCTATCTGATCGAGGCCGTATATTACGATCTCCCATTTGCCTATTCATACACACTTAAGTATGAATCGTATCACCCTGTATCTTGATACAAGCCTCAATCCTCATACAAGCCACTATACTCATACAAGCTACTATGCTCATACAGCGCCGTAACAGACAATTCACGTATATATACTACAGGTACATGTAGACACTCTGAGTGGCCGGTTGTGTCGCGGGACTAGCCGGCGAGAACATTCTATATCTATGGCAAAGGCATTGTATTTCAATTAGTGTTACATACCCCTCGACAAGGCACCTCCCGGCATATGCTCTCGTCACTCTTTCGGCAATGAGCTAGCAACACGTAGTTAGGATTGGATGATATGTTATCAATAGGCAGAGAATAACCTGGAGTGATGGACATTGTGCTGTTAACTCTCCTCGCAGTGGGAAATAGATTAGTACCGCTACAGTACGTTAAGTCTGGTGGTACTGCCACGATAAATTGTAGCGTCATATGCAGCACGTAGGTTGTTGGTTGTGCTCGTAGGATATGATGTGGCGTTTGTTGGTGGTGGTATTTGCTCTGTACGACGTTGACAATTGTCTTTGTGCATGAGAAAAGCTACGGATTTGGTGGAGGGTTGACAATTGATACCTAGTCAGCTTCCAAGCTTAAGTTAACCTCATCTCGCACCCTCAGTACTGTTGTGTCGTGTCCGCTGTGCTGAATCTCTCTATTGACCTAAACTCACTGACTGTCTCTAAGTCTAATTGACACGTACACAAGAACAAAAGTGATGCGGCTCCGCCGCGCACAACCCTAAACCAACCCACGCGATGACCGCACTCAAATCCGTCCTCACAAGTACTAGGGTACAAGGGTAAGTGGGCGCTCTCGGGTAATGTCAGAGCCGCACCCCTTTTGATACTGTGGCCTTGCCTTGCCTTACATTTATTGCCTTGCAGCACCAAAGAAGCAGAAGGGTAAACGTGAGCAACCAGCAGCTGATAGTGCTGTGAAGCACCATGAAACCACACGTGATGAGCAAATCAAAGTTATTACATTATGCGAGGAGGCACAATTGAGCTGGACAGCAATAGAGAAAAAATTGGGGATTCATCAGAGAACAGTACAGAAGGTAAGAGTCATACAGTATAGGAAGAACACTTCTAGTAACTTATGATATTAAGATCTATCAATGGGCACAAGTACATGGTACATCATCAAACTGCAAGGGTTGTGGCAGACCTCCTACTTTTGAAGAAGCTGAGAAGCAGCAGTTGGTAGCTTTTGTAACATGCGATCATCAGCAAAATGTAAATCGGTTTCGAAGCCACACACAAACTTCTCAGACACTCCAGCTGACCTCACCAGTGCTTCTAAATACTTCCAGATGCTCTCAGACCCCCACGTAGCTAGGCCAAGTGCTCCCAGACTCTGCAAGGGTATTCTCAGGTGCTTCTGAAAGAATCTGCAGTTTTGGAGGTGCATTCAGAATGTTCTGATATTTGGCTTATAGAATAGTCCAATTTTGGAGCAGCTGAAATGTCTGCGCAGGTCTGCAGAAGACTTCGAAAGCAGTTAGGACCTCTGGGTACCTCTGTAGGAGACTTGGTGCCATAATCTCACAGCAGTGGTCCTTAACGTTTCATAACCACATGGCATGTTGTTTATCATATTCATCTTTGTTACAGTCACAAGATTCACTACATCATAATATGGAATGTATAATGCATTTGAATCTCTCCCTATTGGTGTATATCTTCAATCTGGCTGCAGATAGTACCTGAGCATAGTCAGAAAAGCACCTTGAGACACCGATTGAGAACTTGGTGCTGCACTTGGAGGTCATTGTGCAGGGTGAATTCATTTCTCACCACTGCCATCCAATTTGGCAGAGGGAAGCTGACAGGGAGAATATGGAGAGAAAGGGCTAAGGGAGACAGACTGAGCGACAAGGGGGGCATATGGAATTACAGGGATGCAGGAGATGGACTGAGCAACAGGGAGTATATATTTAGAAGATCCTGGGGTAGATCAACATCATCTCATTATATGAAATACAGTGTATTGCTCCCAGAATCTGAGATATTGATGCCAGTGGGTAATCGTAAGAAATCTAAAGTAACCTCATCTATTAAGGAGGTGTCAAATTTGGAATAATGTTAGCAATGGCTAATTTTAAACAATGACAAAGTGGAGTGAGTTTAAGATAAATCTTCTTGTACGGTTGCTAACAGATCAGATTACGATGAAGTATTTCACCCCTGTACAATGCACTATCCCAGCACAGCCAATATAATTGAGTGTTTCATCTCAGAGCTGTAAAGTGTTTCCAATTCTGAAACAAACAGATTGCAAAATGCCAAAGTTGAATATATGGTCTGACATAACAAATGAAAATACTATCATCCAGATGATGGCCCTGATTAATAGGAGAATAATTGTTCCATACCACTTAAGGATAAACAGAAATATCTAAGAAAAGTAAGGCCATGTGTAATGTGGGAGGAATCAACTCCAAGATACACTCAACTAGATGTATCACTTCAAAGTATCCCTCTTTCTTGTCTTGATATCGGGTTTGATATTACACTGGTAGAAGCACTAATAGCTGTTTCACTTCGAAGCTTCACTCAGGCGCAGAAAGTATCACAATAGAATCGCTGTGGACTAGCTTGCCAATCGGAATATAATGTTAAGGCTTGATCTCCATTGTCCGAAGGTTGCCCTCTATACCAGCGGAGGATTGAAAGGTCTTTATACCTCTTCCCTCTGCACTCTTAACTGCTAATTTTGAGTAGACTTTTCTCTAGATACATGCTCACTAACTTCTTGTCCACCAATCCCCATTCTTTGATAACCAGTCGGCCATAGTATTAGCAACAGTTCCGGACTGTCACTTCGGGTCCGGGTCTGGGTCGAAACAGAACTGTTGCCAAATTGGCAGTCTGAGGGGTGAATAAACCCTAACCGTGGGTTCGGGTATGGTTCGATGGTAAACTCCCAACCCATCCGAATTGGGTGGGTTGTCAGCGGATTGCCCAGCGGGTCCATCCAAAGATTAATATACGGCTCTTGTTTTTGCAATTTGTTGATAATATCTTATCACAATCGCGGTTTCAACAATCAATAGTGCGTTTTTGAAAGTTTTGCAGTTTGCAATTTCAATCGATTTGGAATCTGTGTTTTAGTTTTGATAAATCGTATTTTTGCCAATCAAGGCGGTCTATAATTTGGTTATGTGCGAACAGACCCGTGCGATGCCTTGATTACGAAATATGCAAGACCTAGAACAATTGAAGCTCCATTTATGCTCATTTTCAGGATGCGGCAGGGAGCATGTTGCTGTTGTTTTTGCCCTCAATGGCTGCCAATATCTCATAAATGGTTGTCTGCAACCAATCGAATCATAAAATACGCAAGTTGCAACGCTACACATCGTTGTTGCTCTGTTGACATTCATTCTCAGAATTGGGCGATGACCGTGTTGCTGTCTCTTTTGCTGATAAAAGCTGTCAATACATTGCATGTGCATAACTATTAACAGCAACCAGATTACTGCTCAATGACTGTAGTTACAAGACCACAAATCCTTGACGCTCCATTGACGCTCATTTTAATCTATTGTCCATTCAATATCTGCTGCCATCAATAATTGTTTTCATCACGATTTGAACTTATTGGGTGCCTTTCTGTCAGATTAAGTCTCTGCTCTTTGGCTGAGCCGAGCGCAGCAACATTCTGGCACTGTTCGCTCCCACATGACTGAAATCTATATATCTTGCCAAAAGATTCGTTGTGCCTACTATACATCTATTTATCAATCGATATTCAGAAGCTACTGCTCACCATTTGCCAATAATATATCTCTAACTGAATCTCTCTGTCAAGCTACAAAAAGATGCTGGTGAAACATTGACACATTCTGTCCTACTTTTTCTTCACTCCCTTATTCCTCCTCATTTCTATTGCACTAACTGCCATAAACACTGTTTCAGCCTGTCTCTGTGACTTCCATGTGGGCCGAATCAATCCGGGAACATTTGGCGCGACACTGACATCCCGCAGCTCTGGGCAATCCAGATCCTCGTTACCACAGCCTTGCGCCATATCAGAGTCATCGTCTGCCGCGCAATCGTCCTAGGTGTCATTTGTATTATCCAAGTCGCCATTCCAGTTGAGCCAATCTTCAGTGTCCAAAATGTTTTCAGGTGTACTATTCTGATCACTTTCAACTAGATGAATGTTGATTTGTCGGATTCAGTGGATGTTTAATATTTGAGTTCGTCCTCCTGGGAGGTTCTTTGCAGACAAAGCTGGTGGCAAAGGTGATCTTTCTTACAGTTTAAATACAGCTGGACAATCATGTTGAAAAAGTGACCAGGAGGCTTTGACAATCTCTTCCATGTGTGAAATGTATCCCACGGCTGTCATCTGCTTGTTTTAGGCGCGAGCTTCCATTGGTGTAGCACATAGGTTTTGGCTGCCCTGCCACATCTCCGAAAAGTCGTAGACCACAGCCATTCGGTGCAATGTCTTTTCTTCCGCCTCTTTCTTCATTTCCGAGTTGTTTTCAGTGGTAGTGGTATTCAATTTTGCGTCGTCGGCTGCCAAATTCCCGGTGTTGCCTCGAGCATACTGCATTACAATGAATTCTTTGCGAAGGGTCTCGCTAGGGTTAGCAACGGTTCCAAATCGGCGGGTTGGTTCCGGGTCCTGTTACAACCCGGAACCGAACTGTTGCAACGGGTCTTACCACACGAAAACCCGGACTGTTGCAATTGGGCTGCTTTTACCACCACAAACCCAGCATTTCAAAATCACAAGTTTGGCTCCACTTAAGTATCTGAGTTCTGATCGTACCGTGACATGATCAATACGTAAATTGTGTAATTTTATGCGCTCTTTCACCGCCCGCATTCAGATATGCGATCCGACCAATATTCATTGAGTCGCGATCGAAAACCCGCGATTTTGGCTTCCTATTTGGCCTTATATCACAGCAATTCAACCAATATTGGTTGGATCGTAAATCTGACAGCGGTAGGTGAAAGAGCGCATAAAACTGCACAATTTGCATATTGATCATGTCACGATACGATCAGAACTCTGATACTTAATTGGGGCCAAAGTTGAGCCAAAGCGGATAGACCCCTAAAATTGACCAGTGGAGCAGTTCCCCCCAGCCAACAACCTGTTGGTTTATGTCCAGTCCGGGTAACAACCCCGCCAAGACAAAGCAGGTCGGGTTTTTCGCCGGGTCTGTAACCGAACCGAACCGAACCGCCAGCCAAAAACCCGACCGCTGGTGGGTTACCCGGACCCATTGCTAACACTAGGTCTCGCCAGTGGTTTTTGTTCGCCTCCAGCCAATAGCATTCTGCCCAAGGTAAACACTGGACTCCACAACGACACCATGTTGTATGATAAAAAATATGTCACGCGCCACATTCGAGAGATTGGCGTAGATTGATGTGTGTTTCAGTCTGCTGCCACCACCAGTCGCATATGTCCGGTTTCCAAAAAGTGCTGCTAATCTCCATTAAGTCCCAGTGGTAATCATTGAGATGTGGATTAATTTGCCTCCAGTTTTTGAGTGCTTCAGGTGGTGAATTCAAATAGAGCCTCGCAGCGATCAATAAGCATACGGCGCAATCACTTGGTCCGGGTGTTGTTTCGGCCATATTGGTAGGCGTTAAGTATTTATCATCATCGCTGGACAAATCATATGGATCAAAGGATAATTGACCAAATGCTGAAGCCATTATGGAGGGGATGAGATTACTGCTCAGTATGTTTTGGGGTTTATTGACTGCGACACGTCAATGTTTGGCACAATATTCATTCTCCACATACTTCAGAAAGGTCTACTTGTATTTGGTAGTATAGGATGTCTCATCCTCAGGATTAATATCCATTCCCTCGTTCCACTTCCAAAATGATTGCAACATCCGGAAAGGATCGCGGATCAGTACTGAATTGAGAAGCAGACCCGTCGTTGGAGTCACTTCAGCATAATACTTAGACAGCTTCTGTCAAGGTAACTTCACGGCGAAGAACATATCCTCCTTCCATTGAGTCATCTTCTTAGCCAAAGCTCGCATCACACGATCCATATGATCGAACATGTCATTCTAGACTGTGATCACGTGATGCAATGTGACTGTATGCCTCGTCGACATCCATGCAGTTCAATGTCAGAATGGCCTCACTACTTCCATGGCGTACTTTACAATGGTCCATTCATCCTGTGTTGTGAAGAGTGGCCGGCAATCGCTCTATTTTGGATTTTGGAGCCACTAGCTGGTGAATTCTCATAATCGGTAGGCGTGCTGAAACAACTCCAGTGTCAAGTTCCAACATGTCTTCACATCCATAATAGGAAGCACCACAATGCGAACATTGGCTTTTTGACAGTCAATGAATTCATTTCAATGACCAGGTGTCAGTGTAATCAATACTAGAAGCATTCTCTGCTATATGAAGGTCAGTTTCAAGACTCTCAAAATGTCTTGAAATACATACTTTCTCCATTATCTTTGTTTAACCTGGTCTCATGGCCGACACCTTATTGATTCTGGCAATCCCCTATTTTCGAGGTCTTTGACTCTTTCAAATGTCTATGCTTTCATTCTCTCAAAATTGCTGATCGCGCTCATGGGCTTCCCAAGACTTGGTGCGGCCTTTTACACCCTGACGGCTCATGAATACACCTAAAGCCAGCTGTATTATGTGCGCCATGCATGTTATGTGGTTCCTCAATGCAGGCCATTCAATTCGGGAGGTGTCAAGTTTTGATTGCAGTTCGTGTGTAATCGAGTACTTTTAGAAAGCATTATCAGTGGTAATTTCAAGCAGACGGCCGTCGTTAAGCTCAACACGATCAATCACATCCTCCAAATGTAAGGCTAGCCTTGCTCCAGTGTGTTGGATATTGACCTATCATCCGTAATAAACTTTTGAAAGAAGAAAAGAATAGGCGATCAACCCCATCAAAAGCGAGTTGTACTTCACGCTGTGCCCAATTTTGATCCATATTGTAGCTATGACCAACATCATACCTAGTTGGTCTGTCGACATCCATCCGTCTTAAGCTAAACTAACTGTATTTCGTGACGGCAATTGCTTCTTAATTGCATCCACGGTCGGTGCATATTCCATCGGGCAAATGTTGCTAAGGGTGGTGGCGGAAGGCAACAGGGCATCTCGGTATATAAATATACCCTAGGGCATCACCAGGGTTCCTGCGGGTGCTGGTTGATTTAATTCGCACAGATTAGTGGCCGACCAGTCAACGGAATCTAAAGATTTCACTCTCTAATAACCTAGTCTACGGACTAGCAATGTATACCCGCAGGATCCACTCCCGGATAATCCGGCAGTCTACTGGCAATGTATACCCGGAATTTTTCGCGGCTTGAAAGCTCGGACTAGAGATTGCTTCCTGATAATTTACTGGGCCTGAATATAGCGGCGGAATATTGTACAAATTGCATGGCATCTATATGCTAGTATAAACAAGGCTGCTCCTCCACCGATAGTAATCCACACTGTCATTTTCTCTCTCTCGTTACCAGTCCAATACTTTTGCTTGTTGCGCGGCTAGTTTGTTAGTTTCTCTCATTCCCTCGCTGCTGATATTTGCTCTCTGATCCTCTTTCGCTGCCTGTTTACTTTTATCCTTTCTCTCTTGCTATAAATATATCTTCCTCCACCACCCTTGTACACTCAGTCTCCTTGCGTCTGTATTTTTCTCGTCCGCTACTGATTGACGCGGGATCTTAGTTATGGCGATTCAAAACAGCTGGAGCAGGTTGAGAAAGTATTGTTGGACTTACAGGTACAGGCTTAGGATCTCCAGCTCAAGGTGTTCGTTTTTTTTGCTTCTACCATATACCATGCGAATGATAGATTTATGATGCATAATTGTGTACATTCACTGCTCTTTGTATTCGTTAAATATTTAGGCTAAGGACTGTCAGTCCCTAGCAGTTAATAGTCTGAGAAAATGTTGCCCTAGGGAATTGCGGGCAGATATTTATTGCCCGGGAAATTGTCGTCACGGTACGGGACGGACTTTTGAGAAGCCTGTGTAGCACTAGGGAACAAAGTTTTAGTGTGGCATAGTGTAAAGCAAACTCTAGTGATGTAAGATATGGTGTCAAATAGATAATATAGTGTAAGTGTAGTTTACATTTTGTTTAATTCACACCAAGATCCTATGACATCAATCATATGGGCATGAATCTGGCTGTAGTGGAAATCCCACCAGAGTTATGCCACTACGGATGGCGTGTAATGTTAAAAGTGGAGATAAACAAGCTGAAATGTACTATCTGAGAGGGCCACAAAGGTGATATATATATGGTAGTCTAGGTATGAATGCGTATATACTCATCTATATATAGATACGGCGGAATATCATTAGCCCATATTATTACTAATCTAGTAAGTGTTGGCTAAGGATTTAGCCCGAAGGTCATCGGAGCTAAGGCGGGCACTATATTAGGGGCTTGGTACGGTTCCTATCTCCCCGCGAGCCTCGGGCTTGGTGCGGTGCCTGTCTCCCTGCGAGTCTTGGGCCTGAGTAGTGTTTCGCTCATGGTGCTTCGTTCTTAGTGCTTCGTTCTTGGTATGATTTCTTTTCTTATCTATGTCTATCTTATTCTCTCTTTGTACGATAGACAATCAGCACCCTTTCATTCGCTTGTTGATTGCTCTCAACAGTAAGCCGCCATACGAAGGCTGAGATCTATTTATGCAAAATGATATCACACTTTGATGTGAGTGATTCACTATGTAAAGCGTTATCACACTCAGATGTGGGTGATATTCTATGCATTCCGTCGCACGCGGATCAACAAGATTACACGAGCAAAACGAGCAACGCCTAGTATATTACTACTACAAGAAGTGGTATCTATTACCACTCTCGATTGGGACAGGCGGGTGATAGAGCATATGAAGAGGAAATGAAAGATGAAGCATCCGCATTCACTGCCGAGGTTGTTCACGGAAAAGGCTGTTGGTGTCAAAGTTAGGTGTATATTTGAAACGTACTTCTATTTGTACTATTTGAAACAACGTGCTGTACTATCCCGTCTAGCACGCAGACGATTGCACTTTTCTAGTTTTATCCATCTGTAAAGAATTTACTGCTAATGTCATAACCACAAAAGCTGTGGTTGTTGCAATATGGAAGGGGAGAACCGGGTATGTGTAGATTCTATGGTACAGAGAAAAGAGAAGGAGAAAGACTCAGCGTATATACTGTATACAGAGAACCTCGAGTATATCTTCGGATATGCCTTTGCCGCCCGTTGCCACTCGTATGCTTGCTAAATAAAATTGAAGCATTGTGTCCCCAATTGGTCCGCTCACTCATACCCCAGTGTTGTTGTGAATCCACCCGAACTTACTACGACGACAGTATCCACACAAAGAAATGATAGATGGCTTTTTGAGAGATGAAATTTAAAATATAGAAAAGTCAGATAAAATTATATAGGACTTTTAAAACAGCTTAAAGGTATAGATCTGGAACACTGATCGTCTACCTCGCTTCGCGATCGTTGCTTAACATGCGAAACCTGGTCACATGAAAATCCTAGGCCGTAGGCCAGCACAAAATGTAGGACCACCTTTCTCCACCACCACATTCTATATATCCAGACTCTCGCGTACCCAAACTTTTGGGTGCCCAAATAACGCATTCTACTTCTTTCTGACTGTTGCGAGGTTGTAAAATTTGTAAAGTGGGTAAGGGGACTTACAATGCAAACCTTTTTCCCATCATTTTAAGGCCTGATTTTTTCAATTACAACCCTCTCATTTGAGTGGTTGTTAAGAAACGGCCATTTTTGGTTTTGATGGGGTGATCGGTTGCTGGAAAGCTACTTTATTTTTTATCTAAGTATAGCTGTAAGCTTTCTCAAAACTACCACCATCCTTCATGACGAATGCGGTTGAGCTGTTCACAAGTGGTATTTAGAGACCTCACGCTACCGTTTTGCCGACTCGTTACAACTCGTTCTGAACCGGACTAGCTGTACCACAAAAACGGTTCTCTAAACCAGCATATGAGGCAGCTTGGAAGCCATTACTACCGTTTCAACACACCAAGAATTCAGAGAGTTCAATTTCGAAAACCAGTCTCGAACTGAGTGTCGTGAAGACCTGTATATTATTTGGAGAGCCGGACGTTATTTGGAGAGCCGGACGTTATTTGGAGAGCCGGACGTAAAGACGCGGCCATTTGTTGCTAGTTATTACGTTACACTTACCATGAGAAGCTGTGGAGAAGCGTAGAAGAAGGAAGGCTCCATAGCACCTGAAACAACAGTACTCCCACAAAAGATATTTATATGGATCTGTCACATTCTCAGTAACTTTATCTGTATTCAATTCACGAGGAGCCTTCAAGTTGCGACACGGGGGAGGTTTTTCCCCAATGACAGTCCCAAAATACGTATACACTTAAGTAGATTCCGGCAGTGTTAAGTTAAGGTGACCCCTAAACCACTGCCAGAGCTACTAGTAACGTTGGCTTAATTTCAATCACATATCCAGAGACGTGCAATTTGAGCACAACTGAGACCCATAAGTGTGGGATACTTTTGGCTAGCTAAATTAGGACATGTTTAACTCCTTGAACTAGTACACTCAGGATTACGCACTAAGTCTCCACCCAATTCTAAACATCCTTGGCGACTCATCAAAGTTTAGTAATTCATCAATGTTTTGTGACTATACATCACAGTCGCATGACGACTCAATCAGAGATAATCTTATCAGTCATCTAATCACTAACAGGGATATCTGGAAACGTAAAATTCGACTAATAGGTCGTCTGTGTCTTTCAAGCCCAGCGGAAACCCGAGGCACAGGATTCTTATGCTGGATCCACCAGTAGGTACGTATACATGACGATTTAATGGATATTCAAACAATAATTATCGCCACCAGTCAATATTTCGTCACCAATCAATATTACACTTCCGCCTCGCAGGTCTGCATGAAGTGGTGGGACATTGATATGCCGAGAAGTCCAAAAAAAAAGCATCGCAATCCTCCGCAGTACATCTAGTGTGTAATAATACTTTTCTGCAATACCAGGCAAGAACATCCAAACACATCGCCTACACGAAAGCAGGCAAGATACACCCTAACATAACCATCAGAAATACGTTTGTAGAAAATGAAACTGCAACCATAAAACTAAACCCCTCCGCATTTGACTGCTCTTGCTTTTCATCCATGCTAGTAGTTCCGTTATCCTTTGTTGGTTTACCCGATGATGTCGGACAAGGATTATCTAACCGGCGGCGTAGAAGCGCTTCCAGGCGGTGTAAAATGTCATCGTTTGGTGTGTCGAGCATTACATCGGGATTACCTGCGTCCATATTCCACAAAAAATTCTCTAACTCTTCATCCGCCTTTACATGTGAGTAATCGATGAAATACTGAACAATATCGACAACACATTGATATTGGCGGATCAACAGAGCTTTTGAAACCCCACGAGCTTTCCTGAAGTCTTGCCAAGGTATTGGTATGTCCAATGTTGAGCACATCCACTGAGACCATTTTTGCCATTCGGTATCATTGATTGCAATGGATGTATCCGTCGGTGCATTCCGAGCAGCATTCAGTGTGGCATGGGCGAGCAGACGAGCTTTATGCAATACGGCATCAGTGTTAGAGGTTGTGTTCAGGAGTTGAACAAGAGCAGGAATGTGACCGAAAACTATTCCATAAAATAGTGGAGGCCAGCTATGTGAATCGATAATTGTGGGATCGGCACCAGCTAATATCCGAATCCGTATACGTGTGGCTGTTCGTACATTATGCCCAAGCATCAGCAATTTGTGGAGCGGCGTTCGACCTGCGACATCCTGAACATTGATATCCAAACCGAGGTAGATCAGATATCGTAAACGATTAACAATCTCCGCTTCCACTCCAGGATTATAGTAGCTGTCCACGAGCTGCCTATACCAGCCGCTAGATTGAAAGACAATATCATTCCAGCTGCTCGATAGACCTTGTTCGAGGGTGCAACTCCGCTCCATTAACTGACGGTGGCTGGAGTGCATGGTAGACGGTATCGGGAATTGTAATGAACCTTTTTGCTTCCTCGAATTTTGAAACTGAGGCTTATGAATTTGACACGGTGGTTTATTTGTCGATTGTGCATTCTCAACTCGCCACGAAACAATACCAGTTGGCGTCCAACCAATTTTCTCATCCAAACCGCCAAATAGGGACTGGACTTCGTCGTAGTGATGAATAGAGCTAAGGATTTTTTCGTATGATGCGAAGCTTGGTGTGCCGTGTACGCTCATACACATCATGCCGTAAGCAAAGGAATTTGTAACGTCAACCTGACACTGCGTCTTCAGTTCCGGTTCCATCATTGAGGTGAAGTGTTTGATTGCTCCGTGGACCATCTCTGGGGTTATGTCAGGATTCTGTTCCCACATGCGAGAAATAAACATCCCAAAAGAATGTGCTGATGGGCAGGGTTCGTCCCAATGACCGAAAGTCGATGGCATAAACAATGGGTTTGCTAATTCCTGGGCTGATATCTCTCTATAAAGGATCAGAATTCTTGCATGAATCATAATAACTTATTACCAGACATCACCCGGGTAACACCTGAAGACTTACTTGGGAAGGAGCATCATTCCGACTGTCGCCATGGGAGTTTCAGGATAATATATTTTTACTGTAAACTCAGGGTCCGCACCTTGAGATACAAGAAAGTCGCAGATATCACGATACCCATGCCGGGCAGCCACCTAATTCTCTCAGTTTCCAAAATTGGTAAAGCCAGAGATAATGAAAACATACATGAAGCAGGGTTCCACGTGACCTTGGCGATACCTTATCACTCCCGCCATCATCCAGTTCAATATCTGATACCAGTATCTCTCGGCTTTCGACCATCCACCTCAACGCCGTCAAGTCTCCTTTCTCACAACATTCAAATGCTTTGTTACCATATGGAATGTATCGCCTCGTCGGCAGACTGAGAGAAACTTGAAATGGTGTGGATGCAAACGAAACCGCTAGCCCGGGTGACCAAAACCCAAACGATGGCAGGAAATACATGAAAGTGCGATTCTTTCTCTTGGTCTGAGTTGTAAAGTTGGAGAAGTGGTAATTCTTTGTGGCAGTAGCTGTCGTAAAAATCAATGATCCGAAAGCACATCTGACACTCTGAACTATTTTTCGCTTTCGGCCCAAAATAACGTCCCTAGCTCCTCCCTTTCTCTTGGATACCAGCTCAACAGAGCGGATGATGTCGTTCTTGTACTCGAATAATCTTCTCATAACAAGTTCCATACTAGTATGAACTTCGCTCCGCATACCTTGTAACTCATCTGTTGTCGTAGCAATTCCATTCGATATCTCCAGCAGTCGGGGACTAGTAAAGGCATATAATTCTTCGTTGATACGTTCGGTAGTATCATGGATATTGGCTAAGTGATCTTTGACATTGATGGATTCGCGGCGAATGCAATGGAGATCGTATGCTTGTAGCTTCTGTTGATAACTCATCTCGCCGAGCGTTTGTCTGCTAAATGTTAGAGAACGTTCGGGCGGCATCTCGCATCCGCATAGGATAATACCGTTGTGATAATAAGAGAGCTGTCTGGAGGTCAGTTTTCAACTTCCCAACCTGGTTCAATAACTCTCTCAAGTCGTCCTTCTCGACTATCCATTTCAATTTCTCCAGCGTTCGCCTCCCCCTGCTTTTCCGGTCTGCAGTGCATGTCTCAAGCCTAGTGTGGAGCTCAGCAAATGTATCTCTGTATCTCCAGACAATTTTCTCAAGAAACTGCAGATCAAAAGTCATGGAGTATGGATCCGTCTCATTTAAGATATTATGGAAACGGTCGAGGATTTCTTTCAACGTTTCTGTATCTGTTCGTAGGTCTTGAATCTCCTTCCCTGCTAGGAGGACCCCATTTGAGAAGTTGTATAGGCTTTTGACGACGGTAAGACCTAGTGCTATGATACCAACGGTGGAGCCTGTGATTGAGAGAGGGTCTGCCATATTGCCAGCAAGGTCGGGAGCGTAACGATGAACGCAAGCTAATCAAAAAGGCCGGATGTGAACTCGACGAAAACTAAAGAACAAATTGAGTTGTGCAGACGATTGCGGGGTTAAAATATTTGGGTTCCCTGTGCTCACTCCACGGCATTGTAAATATGAAGCACCCACGGCAAGACTTTAGCATCCACGCTGCTCAACTTCTAAAATCCCAGCCAAGAATTGTGAATGGGAAATTTCCCTTATCCCGCAGCTTGCCGGTCTCAGCCACTCGGGTTCTATTGGAGCTCCTAATGTTTCAGCGTACAAGACAAAATAACTATAGCTCATTATAATCAATGATAGGTCTAGATGTTCTTAGATTTGTCTACTAAGGACACACTTGATAGTAATGTGATTTTTGTTTTGCCTCTATGTTCTTGTGGGCGGACGCGTAAGGCTTGGCTTAATTCTATGTGTAAAGCTAAACCTATTCGACTTGTGGCGATGTTTGAGCTGAGCGGCAATAGCCGGCATGCCACATTGCAAGAAGCGGCATGTGGAAGCACTCAGCGGAGAGTTTTCGGAACTCCTGAGCGCGCAGGTTGTCCGGAAGCTATTACGACCAGAAGTCCGATAAATTTTTCTCTGCTCTTCGGCTAGCTCGAAGTGGACGCCACTTCAGCCATCTGAGATTGATTCTTTTGCGTCGGCATGGTTTCTGCGCCCATTGGTGAAATGCCAATCGGATGCCGAAGCTGTCTGCCGACTTAACAACATGTCGGAGAATTATCACACCTTATAGGACCCAAGTTAGTTACTACCGCCGTTGGCTAAATCCTTGAGGTTGCTCCAAACCGAACGCTTCTGCGCTGTGCCGGCGAAGGTTTCGGCATCTCTAGTTTAGAAAACGGAAAACGTGACCGAATGAATTATCAGGGACCCCAGATCTCACAGTGGGGGTTCAATTACTGCAACTACTATGTCGAAAATTGGTTGACGCCGAGCCGAATCAGCCTTTGTCCACAATTGCAACAGAAAAAAGGTACAGGTATATATATTTAACAACCTACAAAAAAGTCATTAAAGCACTAAATTAAGTCCTAAAAATATGCGAAATATTTACTTGTATTTCTCGTCTATTTAAATTAATTTTACAAGATTATTTTCGCAGCGTGAGTTGTAGTTTAGTTCTACTACAAGGCAGGCAAAGGCAAAAAAAACATGTATTTCATGCAATAATTTGTGCAAAAACTCTTTGAAAACACATTTAAATGTTAAGTACCACCCTAAAATGCCTGAAATTTTCCTTTAACCTTTTATTAATTTGTTTTATTACGTTTTCTACTATAATATTTTATTGTGGGCTCTGTTCTGTGGACAAGGAATAAATGAGGCTGATGCGGTGCGGCGTCAGCCGAGTGTCAACAGATCAACCTGTTGGCAGTGGTTGGTTTGAGACAACATGGATGAGTAGGGAGGTATGAAATTCCCCAAACGCGATGCAGAATATGGACTTTACTACCTTTTTCTGCTGGTGTTGAAACTGTAGGATGTACCACCGTTAGCGAAGTGTACTCGAAGCACTGATAAACGCCAACATGTGCCACTTATATGTACGGTACATATAATTATACAAGCCGACCCTCGCTTGCATGCAGCTCTGGCCTGATATCCGTCTTGAGTGGAATATACAGGCGTAGTCACATATGGCCTGCCATAGTCACAATGACTCCGTAGCTTAAAACTCACGCTCTCACAGCAACACTTTCATCCGGCTAGGAATAGAGGAAAGGGGCTGCCCTCCTGCACCTCCGGTAAAGACTACTTCCTCAGACTGGGCTTTCGGTGTTTCACGTTCAGAAAAGGTATAGTTGGTGTAGTATATTAGAATATTGGAGTATGCTTAATAATGATGACATGAAAGATTCGTGACGTAAATGTGAAATAATCTTTCGATATCCTACCCACTGCCAAGCACCAAGAAATCCATTGGTTTGTACTTCCCCGCCAACTGCTAAAAGCACATTAGAACTAGGAATGAACTCCTGCAGAGGTTGAGCTTTTCCGACGGAACAATATTTCTCAACTAAATGACATCTTCCTAGTGTTATATGTCTGAGATCATGCGGGGAACCTCTACACCATCATCTTCGGTAGAACCCCAAGAGTTTGGCAGTCCGGTAGGGCGGAAAAACCGAAGACTTGGATATTATATGCAAGCAAGGATGAGCACTCCGTTGATCACCCCGCGTGGTATCACATATCCTAAGCCATCAGTCATGGAGTCTCAGGTTATTGACATATTCCGTGGCTTCTCCAGTCTCGGGATACCGTGTCTCGCAGCTGATAAAGTCTCATCTGCCCTGTGACAGTGCCCCTGTTCCCAACACAATAGACAAGTGTCAGAAGAACTGAAATAGCAACAAAGTAAAAGAGGTGTAACGATGCCGGATTGAAGCAACAGCGTATAACACAATTCCCGCGACTAACATGCTTCAGCCATTCTTTGGAGTAAAGGGTATGGGCGATTCCATGCTTTGGGGGTATCGGGAAGATATGTCACGCGAAATGCTTCCTGAATACAATAGGTTCAGGAGTGTGTTGTACCCATATTTGGAAAGAGATAATTGGAGTGCAAGGATTTCAGAATCACAAAGGAGATAGTTTGGAAATCGGAGGATTTGAAAACCACTACAGAACCCTCCGGTTGATATATACTTTACGTACTGGGATCGTTAGTCTCATTCTTCTTTACGGCCTTCTCTGGATGAGAATGGAGGCTTGTATGGGGTATGTGCTTGTATCAGGATGCGTCTTACCGAGATAAGTGCGTACGCATATGGGAAACTGTACATATACGATTCATGTATGTGGCCTCGATATATAGATAATTAAGTAGCCAACAACCATCTAAAGTAATAGCTCTATAATTCCATGGACAGTGCAGTCGTTCACGTATGAGATTAACCGCAGCGTTTAAATATAGCACCCCCGCTTTTGGCTTCTCCATGACAGTATGTAGAGCTTGGTTAATCCCTAATGCTGTCTAACTTGTAACTCTCGGCTATAGCTACCACTGACAGTGTATTGAGACTTCTGCTGTATTTACCGGAGCGGCGGAACTTTAGTCTAGAATCCCCTGACCGCAGTTAGCCATTTACATATCGAATGCTACAGTAGCCACGTCATAGCTAAGATTTGAGATCAAAATTTCACATTCGAGTAAAGTGTCGCAGAATAACTTGGTGGAAAACTAACTGTTTGCTCTGAGTCCAGTGAGGTACAACCGGAATATGCCGATGTTAAGACAACCACAAGCTACCAAAAAAGAATGCGCCACGGCTTACCAGAGTGTTTCAGAGAACTTTCTAATTCAGAATCACTATTGGTCCTTGACGACCTCGGTACAGGGAATAATAGACTTTTGAAGTACCTCTCACCGAAACGATATGTGGGCGGTGTCGCTTGCATTGCTACACTCGGGTAATTGAAGATCAGTTCGAATGCTCATATTGGCAACGAATCAGGCTCTCAATTGCACTAAGATGAAAATAGAAGTGACAAAAAGGGAATAGTGTTACAAGGGAATGAAGTTGTGAGAGCCTGGAGACATCGCTCCACACAAAGTTCATAGGTCAACCCGGTGAAAATTTCAACACCGCCGGTTTGAGCTGGGTTTGCATGGAAAGAAGAGGTTAGGGTAAAGAAATACAGTTTATATGGGGTAATAAGCGAGTCGGGCAAAATTTGTGATGTAAAGTGACTGGGTCAAGCTAGCAACGATCTGGATCAGCTTTGGGTTAAGGCTGCAGTGAGTGCTCATGTGGTGGAGTTCGTTAAAAAAAGCTCGGCATTGACTCAGGTAGGTGTAAACTAATACCCCCCAAAAGCTCAGCTCTCTGGAGGTAATTTGAATTTTTAGTGGGATGATGTCTCCAGGCCATTTCACCTCACTTTTTCATGATCTCAATGTGGATCAGACTCACCATTTCGGTTAGTGTAAAATCACGTGAGATCAAGGGCCGGGGTACGAGGCCATGCTCATATCTAGTTTTGTTACACGAGCTATTGACTGGGGGGGAAGAGGAGGCTGAGACAACGTCTATTTGCTACGAACGTCTATTTGCTGCGAATCTACACTTTCTTCTCGCGTTTACATACCCAGTTCAGTGCGGTATGTGGGATTCATCCAGAAATGGGGTGTCTGAGCCCGAGTATAAACCTATCGTCTATAGCCCAGCCCAACGGTCAGTTCTGAGAATCGTTGGATTTCCGGCTTCGTAGGCTATAATGCTCGATTGCTTTTCATTCGGCTATTTCGAATCCACTCTCATGTGCTATGTTTGCTTTTTTGCCCCGGTGTTCAGTTACTCCGAGAATTTTCTTTTTCCTTTTCCCACCAAAAACGGTTATGGAGAACCGACGCTTACAGCCGATCCGTCCTTGCAAGCGACGAGAAGGTCGGGGAAGAAGAGCAAGGACATATCCAATAGCTGGTTGATATTAATAGTTATTCGGTCCTCCACCGAACCCCGTTTCATGTGCTTATTGTTATCCTTTTCGTTCCTGCCACCTGCATAACTTATCGCCACCAAAACCAAACATTCGCCCAAGATCGAAGTATCACCTCTAATCCACACAATACCGAACTTGCTTTTTCCTCGGCAATTTTTCAGGTTTGCTTTTTTCTCCCTCTGTTCATGCCGTTCCGAGGTTTTGGTGGGACAAGCAAATTTGCAAAACATACGGCTCTGCCCAGAGCAAAAACACCACCCAAACCTCCTCCCACCTAAATCCTTCCCACCTCTGGTAGAATGCAACACGTCTTCACCTCCGCGAAATAGACAGCGTTGATACGCACCATGGATCGTCACCGCTCCGCAACCTCGCCGCACTTCCGCACTGTGGGTGGCCATTACCGCTCAGCCAGTCGCCTGGAACACTGCCTCCATCTATTCCTCGTGCCCTCGACGAAGTAGCGTCGAAATTCCGCTGCCTTCCACCCCAGCACCACCCTCACCTCCGACTTCCTCTTGCGCATGCCTAAACTTTCTCTCCTCATTCCTTCCCATCTCCGCCTGGTTTACCATAGCACTTCCGGAAGTCATCGCATCCTCGCACTTGGGTACCGACAGAGTATAGGGTTGTTTTTGGGGAAACCGGTTGGGTGAAGGTAGAGTTTGTGGGTGGTGTGCCGAATGAGGAGATGCCGGGGAAGGTAGGGGGAAGCGGGCTATAAACAGCGGGAGTTTGTGTTGGTAGAAGCTCTAAGGTTCGTAACTGCTTTTTAGACCTCACACTTTACTCTTCTCTTCTACACGTATCTTAGTCAACGTACCATAGCTAATATATACGGTTCACTCCTTCATAGTCGCAGCAGTGTGTAATATTCGGGGGGTTCGGGCGGCGAGGGATAGGCGATACGCCGCGGAGACGGAGGAGCTAGATCACGCGACCGAACACACGGAGGGGAAGAAAAAAACGCGGCCAAGCGAGACACGGCGGAGAGCGAGGAGGTATGGAGGGCAGGGCTACTCGGTTAGTTGTGGCTATACGGCTAGGTGGAAAAAGAAAGAACGAGAAGGTGGGCGCAAACTGGAGGTGAAGAATCGGGGAAGGGCGGGGAAGAAGCGGCGATGTAGGGTATGTATACCAGCACATCTCCGCTTGTTTGCCGAGACGGGGTTCAGCAGCAACTGATGTTTGCTCTAGGATCGGTAACGAACGATCGATCGTCGCTCCTAAGCACCGAACTTTCGCCGACTAGGAGGAGAATCTCATGATCGTCCGAACTTAGCGTCGTCCGGTATATTGGCGAAGCGATGGATACCGAAGCGAGGAGTGGCATGTGAGGGATCTACAAACGGCACGTGGCTGGGTGGGGAAGCAGCGGCGACATGGGGTATGTATGCACACACTGCTGCTTCCGTGTGTTGCTGAGGATCGCCACGGCAGGACTTCGAAGATTTCGGCCCGACATTGAATGTCTCAAGGCAAATTAAGGAACAGAATACATATGTTGGAGCGGCCAAGAAATGGTATAAGCTGCGACTCCCGCTTAGGCTTTCTGTTAAATAACTCATATCTCAGGCTGGTAAATGGAGAAATTCTGCAATCCCGAATTTTTGTTGTCGGTATTTGTTTCGCTCACGGGCGTCACGGTGAGTAAAACTCACTCCGTACCAGATATGATGATTCTAATCAATAAACCGCTTGATCCAGGGCTTTTACGATGTACTTTACGGACTGGTACAAGCTACACGAAAGAATGAATATGTCTCGCCTTGAATTCCTCTGGATAGTGGTTGCACCTCTTGCTACCGTGACTTCAATACTCTATCCGAGATGGTAGTACCGTGCCAACCTTACTACCATTAGTCATTGACGTCGGATATTTTCAATGCTCCAATCTGTTTTATGACGCCAATGGGGGTAGTTACTATCCTTTTAACGTTGCGTTTGCCATTAGATATCGATTTTTGAAGTTGACGTTATCCACGTTTGTGACCGCGGAAGATATGTAGTCATGGCTGGTGACTATAGAACGTTTGTTTTGCTGGAAAATATCAAAGAAGGATTCTCGATATTGTGGTGAATTTCTCTATGCTTGTTTTTCGTTGGCAGGTGGATTAAGATAGGTACACGCCTGGTTGTCACTAACCAGCCTGTTCCTATGTGTTTTCTTCACAAGGGTTTAGGATTATCAAATTGTTCAAGAAGTTTCAGAAGGAGAGTGCATGTTTAATATAGATATAGATAGATATATACCTTTCTTTGCTATGATTTCTTTGTAGGGTCCCGCTGATTGGAGTTGAGCGGGTTGGAGAGTTTGTGGGTACCGGCTCTTTTGTATTATTGCATAATGGAACAGCCTACCGGTGCTGATTGAGAAGAGAAACAGAAAAACAAAGTTCGGGTAATTGTGAAACACCACATACTGTAGAACAGACTTTGTATACGTTGAAAGGCGGCCAAGGTAATCACCGGTGCGAGAACGAGTGTGACCCCTCAATGTAACATGTGAAATGGGGACCCCGGAGGTCTGTAAGTCATATCCATGATGCCGGACCCTAACCCACCGACACAAACATAATATAAACATTACCGATGCAGATTAAAGTGCCAGAATTACCGGACACAAATGTCGTAATGAGTTTATCGATTGCTCTAAAGGTGCATCATCTGATCGTAGCTACCCATGAAACTGATACCAGATTCTGGCAAAGCTTCAGTTACATTCACTAGCAGATAAAACATCAAAATGGAGGAATCGTTCATCGTCAACTCCGCCTAGAATAGCAAATACTCACCTCCCTCCGCCTTGCTACTCAATTATCCTCATTCAGCCTCTCTTGACCACCATAGACGAGCCTAGATACCCAGTGCTTTTGGAACAGCTCCATCTCAGTTGCTCGACGATCCATGAAACCAGCAAGAGCAGATAACTGAGCATATTCCACTTTAGTCATTCTTGTAGCCGTTCGATTCGATGGGGCTCAACAGTCTTTATAACGGATCTTCTGGAACAAGATCACAGAATTTAACTTATTCGCGGTGAACCCGGGAGTCTGCTCATCGTGCCGCAAGACAATTCGACTTTAACGATAGCCGTGCAATGTTTATAACCAGGTTTTTGGGTACAATTGTCCTTGCTTCTTCGCCGCAGAGAAGTGCCGACGGATGGGTGAGAAACTTCCTACAATGTCGGCACCGGATTGGTGCCAGATGGAAGACCATCGAGCCCAAGCAGCCTCGTCGCTAGATTACAAAAAAATGTAAATATAAACGGTCCATAGCGACAACTGATCACCATAGCAACTCTTAGAGCCCTGGGCTATAGGCTCGGAACGTCTGCCGACAGATTCGTTACTGCTGACGCCCTTATTACTTGGAGAGTGATGTGTTATGGTTGTGTTACGTATATATTACAGCACATCTCCTGATAACATCGCTCCTAACAAACATCCTAATCGTAGGCAACTGCTCCTGTACAAACCAGCATGACAGTACGCTCGCCGTAACAAGCGTTAAATCAGATGGAACCCCAGCAAGTGTGGCCAATCCCCCGAGCAAAATCCTCACAAGTAGTCGATAACGTCCGTCACCACCCTGTGCCTCATCTATCCTGCGCTGTAACTCCTCATTCCTGCGTCTCGGGTCCACAATTTGCACTCTCGGAACCTCCTCTTCATAGTATCTGCTCCATCTCGATGCCCCCTTTATCATCTGCCGCTTTCTATTCTTCAATATATCAATCTCTCCCTCAAACCTCTTCCGAGCGTTCAATAGCTTTTCATTGACAACCTTCCCACATCCGTATCTGGCACTGATCTCCCTGTTGAATCTGTCTGAATATTGAGAACATTGCGATCTACTGAAAGCCGTGAATCCACGAGTTTCCACGCCGCGTCCCTACTCCCATCGTACCACTTAACCTTCGCTTCTCGCTCCATCATACCCTTCCAGTACATGTTCCGAAGCTCAGCTTCCCTTTCCAGAGCCAGTGTTTGATCAACAACGTCCTAGTGGGTGGTTGTCAACACGACATTCGACAACACATCGCTGCAGAGACTCTGGAATATCCGTAGATTCCGAAGTGGGGAGGCTTGCATATGGGGTTGGATGATGCGATGGAGGTAGATGATCCCCGAGAGGAGCTTATTGTTGGGATACGCGAAACGGAGCAATTGTGCTACTTCCTGTAATATCACCGTGTCTTTGCAGTTGGTGTCGTCGAACCCGGGGGTGTCGACGAATACGATGTGTTGACGATTGTAGACGGTCTCGTAACTTGTATTCCGCGGGGTGCCATACAGTGTTCTAAACGGGCCGGGCCGGCCCGAGGGCTTTGAGGCGGGCTTTGGGGCGGCCGGGCCGGGCCGGTAATCTCAAAGCCCACGAAGGCCGGGCTTTTAAATTAAAAGCCTTCGGGGTTTGCCAAAGCCCGCGGGCCGTATGGGCTTTCTCATCGCTTGAGAGATGACATAATTTGTGCGGTTGAATGTATGAAGTCTTGGGAGAAAGCGGGCATTATGGAGTTAAGTGAGGTCAGGAAGTTGGAGGAGATGCTTCGGGCATTGGAACGACAGCCTGATGTGGTTTG